>Ga0209100_1000068_pt1 | contig 134059 bp, 112 predicted proteins | sample lystaG_FD_185480 | JGI IMG/M metagenome (GOLD analysis project Ga0209100, IMG submission 185480) | Glacier valley bacterial and archeal communities from Borup Fiord, Nunavut, Canada, to study Microbial Dark Matter (Phase II) -... | ecosystem: Environmental > Aquatic > Freshwater > Ice >...
CTCTCGTTCTCGAGGGTGACGAGGCAACCGGTGCTCGCATCGTCGAGCTCGCCGTCACGGCGCCGCTTCGCCAGATCGCCATCAACGCCGGCCTCGAAGGTGGCGTCGTTGTCGAGAAGGTCAAGGGACTGCCCTTGGGCCACGGCCTCAACGCCGCGACCGGCGTGTACGAGGATCTGCTCGCCGCTGGTGTCAACGACCCGGTCAAGGTGACGCGCTCTGCTCTGCAGAACGCAGCCTCGATTGCGGCCCTGTTCCTGACGACCGAAGCGGTCATCGCGGACAAGCCTGAAAAGGAATCGGCAATGCCTCAGGGCGGCGGCGACATGGGCGGTATGGGCTTCTAGTCCACCACTGACATACGCGAAAGGCCCCGAGGACATCCTCGGGGCCCTTCGTCGTCTCGGCCTCTCGACGGCTCGGCCTGTTCCGTGCGCCGCGTGAGGCACCCCGCCTTCACGTGTGCGGAGGCGCGCGAAAGCCCCGCGGGGCCGTCGCTTTTCCCTTTTTTGGCGGTCAGTGAGAGTCCGGTCAGGGAAGCGAGTGCGGACGCTTCGCCGGATTCGCGCGGCGCTCCGCCGCCGTGACTCTCAGCCCCGATGCGCGCAGGCGCCGCACCAACTCGCGACCGTCGATCAGCTCCGCTCCGGCCGCGGTGAGGCGGCCGTGCATATCCTCGGGGACGTCATAGTGGTCCCTATCGAAGCCACGCTCGGGGATGCCGAGGGAACCTGCGAAGGCGTGGAGCTCCTCGAGAGAGGTGTCCGACACCAGGTGGCCCCATACGCGGCCGTGACGAGGCCACAGCGGTGGATCGATCAGAATCGCCATGGCACGTGACACTACGCGGGCGCGTCGAGCCCGTGACGCATCGGCGCACCATAGGCCGGCAACGTCACGGTGATCAAGGCGCCACCGGGGGCTCCGATCGAGGCCCCTTCCGTATCCGCTGCCGCGTCGGCCGCCATGACGTTGCCGCAGTGCGCTCTGGCGATGGCCGCGACGATCGCGAGTCCGAGGCCCGAGCCTCCGGTCTCCCTGGTGCGCAACACGTCGGCCCGGTAGAAGCGCTCGAGGGCGCGCCTGGCATGATCGGCGCCGAAACCCGGCCCGTGATCGCGCATCGTCGCGATGACTCTCTCGCCGTCCGACGTGACGTGCAGCTCGACCGCCGAGCCTGAGGGTGTGTGGTGCAGAGTGTTGCCGGCGAGGTTCGCGAAGAGCTGGCTCAGGTGGCGCCGCGAGCCCCGGACCGCGCCCTCCGCCTCGCAACGCACCGTGACGACCCGCGAAGGATCCTGCACCCGGATATCGGAGGCGGTCTCCTCAAGGAGGCGTGCCAACTCAACCGTCTCGTCGCCGCCGAGCACGGCACCCGCCTCATCCGAGCGGGCAAGCAGGAGGAGGTCGTCGACGAGCGCGGTCATGCGGTCGGCGTTGGCCTCGATGCGCCCGACGGCCTCGCCCGCGCCGTCGGCTCCCATGCGGTGCAATTCGGCGTAACCGCGGATGGCGGCAAGCGGGGTGCGGAGGTCATGAGAAGCATCGGAGACGAATAGCCTGAGTCTTGCCTCGGTGGCGTCACGCTCGGCCATCGAGGACGACAGCCGGTCGAGCATGACATTGAGCGCGACGGCGAGGGAGCCAGCCTCGGTCCCCGAGGGATACGCCGCGACGCGGCTCGTGAGATCGCCTCCCGCGATGGCGGCCGCGGTGCGCTCCGCCTCGGCGAGTGGGCGCAAAGACCGCCGCGTGGCCCATGCGGCGAGCGCAGCGGCCAGGACGGCCACGCCGAGGCCCAGGACGACCATGCCCCTGCCCAGCGTGGTCGAGACCGACCCCACGTCGCTCAGAGGCGCCATCACCACGACCGTGGTTCCATCAGCGGCTCCGCCTGTGATCGTCCGGCTCGCCACGCGCCACGATTCGCTCTGCGCCTGAGCGGTGTACGGAACCTGCGCGTCGGTCGCCGCCACGATCGGCGGTCGGGCCCCCCGCTGTTGAGGTGTCGAGATGCGCTCCTCGCCTCCGTGCCATCCGCGCGATAGATCGAAATCACCATGTCGTTGGGCGCCTGAAGCGGCAGCTCCGCCTGGTCATCGTCGGATTCGTCGTTGGCAAGCACCGCGAGCGCGCCAGGACGAGACACGAGTGCAGCCACAGTCGTCTCTCGAGTCTGGTGTCGAGCTGTGTGGTCAGCGTGCGCTGAAGCAGCACCAAGACGGTCGCGATCGCGGGAATCGTCCACCTGAGGGGCCACGACTTCATCGCGGTTCCCTGATGACGTCTCCGATGCCACTCTAGGTGTGCACGAGGGGAGACCCGAAGGGGGCGTCCACCTTGCGACGTACGTACGACACGTAGGTCTCCACGAAGTTGCCATCGCCTGGTCCGTAGTCCCATACGGCCTCGAGCAGCTGGGCCTTCGACAACACCCGCCCGGAATTCACCATGAGGTAGCGCAGCAGCGAAAACTCGCTGGGAGTGAGGTCGAGGATCGTTCCGGCACGACGAACCTCGTGGGCCTCCTCATCGAGTTCGAGATCGGCGACCCGCAACACGGGATCCGGAGCAAAGTGAGAGCGGGCCCTCCTGGTGATGGCCTCGATCCGGGCGACCACCTCGGCCAGGCGAAACGGTTTGGTGACGTAGTCGTCACCGGCAACGCGTAGTCCTGCCACGACGTCGTCTGACTCGTCTTTGGCGGTCAAGAACAGCACGGGAACCTCGTCGCCCCTGGCACGAAGCCTACGAAAGGCGGTGAGTCCGTCCATGCCAGGCATCATGACATCCATCACCACCAGTTCGACACGGCGCTTGGAAAGCACGTCGAGAGCGGCCTTCGCCGACGGGACGGACTGCGCATCGAAGCCCGCGAAGCGTAGCGATGTGGTCAGGAGGTCGCGCAGATCAGGCTCGTCGTCGAGGACGAGAATCGCGGCTGCATGGACCTCCATGACACTCATGTGGCGTCGCTGGCTGGGAGAAGGCTGGGAAGCACGCCCGGTTGTGGCCGATGCCCTTGTAGACTGGTCCTCGCCGCAACTGCGGCATTGACAGGAGAGATACCCGTGCCATCCGGACGAGTGAAGTGGTTTGACACCGAAAAGGGCTTCGGCTTCATCGCGAGCGATGCAGGCGAGGAAGTATTCCTGCACGCCTCCGCGCTGCCCGAAGGTACCGCCCCCAAGCCTGGCGCCAAGGTGGAGTATTCCGTTGCGGACGGCCGACGTGGCCCCTCGGCAATGGCCGTGACCATCACGGAGCCGGCGCCGTCGATCTCGCAGTCCCAGCGCAAGCCCGCCGACGACATGACCATGATCGTCGAGGACCTCATCAAGATGCTCGACGGCGTTTCAAACGTGCTGCGCAAGGGTCGTTACCCCGAAGGCGCCAAGGGCGCCCAGGTAGCCGCCGTATTGCGCGCCGTTGCAGATCAATTGGATGCGTGACATGAGCACCGCAGTGGAAGAAGTTATTGCAGACGCCTCCCGGCTGGCAGTCATCGAGACGGCAGGCGACGAGTCCGCGGTCGGCGGCCTTCGGGGCGTCGAAGAGGGCGGCAACGGGCTCGTCTCAGTCCGCTATGCCTGCACCCTCCCCGGCTACCTGGGGTGGGACTGGACCGTCGACCTCGCTGTGGTCGACGGCGTCGCGACGGTGTGCGAGTCCGCGTTGCTTCCCGGTGAAGGGGCGCTCCTCGCACCAGGCTGGGTGCCGTGGTCCGAGCGGGTGCAGCCCGGAGACCTCGAGCCTGGAATGGTGCTTCCTTTTATCGCGGACGACCCCCGGCTTGTGCCTGGCTACACGGCAACCGACGACGAAGACACCGACCACATGGCGATTTTTGAGTTTGGCCTCGGCCGCGAGCGTGTGCTTGCGCCCGAGTCCCTCGAGGCAGTGGCCGACAGGTGGTACCGCGGTTCTCACGGGCCCTCGGCGGCGTCCGCAGTGTCCGCCACCGCCGGGTGCTCGACATGCGCGTTCTGGGTGCCGATGGCGGGGTCCTTCCGCATGATGTTCGGTGCGTGCACCAATGAGTGGTCTCCCTCCGACGGTCGTGTCGTGAGCGTGGACCATGGGTGTGGCGCACACTCGCAGACCGAGGCTGAGCGCAGGCTGTCCGAGTGGCCCGCACTCGATCCAATTGTCAACTCAGGGGCGCTCGACTCCCTCGACTTGGTTTCCGAACCCGAACCCGAACCCGAGGTTGAGCCTGAGGCCGACGTTGACCCCGTGGCTGAAGGCGACCAGGCCATCGAGCTTTCCGTGGCCGAAGAAGACGAGCCGCGCGTCTCCGAAGAGCTCGAGCAGGGTCTCGAAGCCGTGACGGAGACTCCCGTGGATGAGCTCGAGATCGACGCCGAACCCACTGTCGACGCTGAACTCACTAAGGACGAGGCCGCCGCTGAGTAACAGGAGAGTGCCTCGCAGCGCCGCAGTGCGCGCTTTGGCACTCTCCGTGTACCTGCCGACTTTCCTTGCGGAGATCGGCATTGGGGCGATGCTCCCGATCTTTGCCCTCTCCGCCGTCGCCTTTGGCGAGCCGGTCGCGATCGCTTCTCTGGCGATCGCGGTCTACTCAGCTGGGCGCATGGGCGGATCCGCGCTCGGCGGATCGATGGCGAGCCATCGCGGCCCCATCCCCGCGACCTTCGTGGGATATGGGGTCCTGACCGCGGGGGCCCTCGTATGCGCCTCCGCCGTCAACATTGAGATGCTCACCCCTGGGGTTGCCATCATCGGCATCGGCCATGGGTGGGTCCACGTGGCGCGGCAATCGCATATCGACGCGCTGGCCCCCACGCACGCCAGGGCTCGTGCGCTGACGACCCTCGCGGGCGTATGGCGCATTGCCAACTTCATTGGGCCGATGGTGGGCGCGGGAATCATCGCGTGGATGGGACTGCGCGGCGACTACCTGTTCTCGGCGCTGGCGGTCGTCGCCGGGATCGGGGTCTTGGTGTTCACGGCGCCCAAGCACCTCACGATTCCCCGTGCCGATCGCGTGCGCCTGAGCCCCAGGGCGGTGCTCGGACCACACCGCCAGGTGCTCACGACGCTGGGGCTCGGTGTCGTCCTCATGGGCGCGTTGAGGCAGGCCAGGGTGGTGGTGCTTCCCCTGTGGGCGGAGCACATCGGCATGGGAAACTCGGGGGCGTCGCTCATGTTCGGCGTGGCCGCCGCAATCGACATGGCGCTGTTCATCCCCGCCGGATACGTGATGGACCGTTGGGGCCGGGTCTGGACCGCGGTGCCGTCCGTGATGGCGCTGGGCCTGGGTGCGATGCTTTTGCCCTTCGCATCGACTCCCGCGCTCGTGGCGGTGCTCGCGCTCGTGATCGGTGCGGGGAATGGCTGGGGATCAGGGGTGGTGATGACTCTGGGCGCCGATGCCGCACCTCAGCAGGGCCGAGCCGTGTTCCTGGGCGCCTGGTCGATCATGCAGGACGTGGGGGGCCTCCTTGGCCCCGCAGTCGTGGCGGTCGGCGCCGCGATTGCGTTGCCCGTGGGCCTGTTCACTGCGGGCGGCATGGGCGTGGCCGCGACGGCGGCGTTCCTCAAGTGGACACCGCGGGGGCGTCCAGTGGACCAGTCCTCGGTGCTCCCGGACTGACCTGCCCCGGCTGAGCCGTTCCCGGACTACTGGAAGTTGACCGTGGTGTACCAGGCCTTGCCGTCGGCGCTCTGGGCGGTGCCTGCACCCATGGACGTGAAGGATGCCCTGAGGATGTTCGTGCAGTGGCCCGGTGAGGTCATCCAGCCCGAGTGCGCCTTGCCGATTGCCGAGGCCTGAGCAAAGCTGCCGCCCGAGGTCCATGCCGCGGCAACATTCTGCCCGCCGGGGCTGGGCGTCATACCGTGGCTCAGCGCCGCGCCAGGGTTGGTGGGGCCATACGCCGCGGCCATCGCGTTCGACCAGGCCTGGGCCGTGGCGGCGAGATCCGGACTCGACGACAGCGCGGCCAGCCCAAAGCGTGCACGCTCGGCGTTCGCGGCGGCCAGTAGCTCCTCGAGAGACCAGGCGGATGCGGTCGCGCCGTACTTGCCCGCGCAATACTGCGCGGGCGTGAGACTTGAACGGGCCGCTGCCGCGTCCTCGCCCTGGGAGGCCGACGGCGTGTCTGCCGTTGTAGGCGATGGCGGTGGTGGCAAAACCACCTCGACCTGGGGCCCGAAGGCCTCGAGGCTAGCGGAGGGGGCGGGCGCCTCGATGGGCGACTGCGTCGAGGAGTGAGAAACCCCGTCGGCGATCGAAGCGCCGGTGGGCAGGGGCGACAGCGTGGCCGCGTGAATGAGCACCAGTGTTGAGCCGGCGAGAATGCATGCGAAGAGCAGGGGCCAGACGAAACCCCGATTGCGTCGCCTGGTTACCAGTGCTCCACCACCCAATCGATACAGGTCAACAGCGACGTGACGTCGGCGGTGTCGACCGCGGGGAATACCGCGATGCGCAGCTGATTGCGGCCCAGCTTGCGATAGGGGAAAACGTCGACGATGCCGTGCGCCCGCAGCACTCCCTGAAGACGCGCCGAGTCGACGGTCTCGTCGAGGTCGATCGTCGCAACGACGGGCGACTGATGGTCAGGGTTAGTGACAAACGGCGTGGCAAAGCTGCTCGCCTCGGCCCAGGAGTAAATCGCCGAAGATGAGGCGGCAGAGCGAGCGGCCATCGCGGGGAGTCCGCCACCTTCGAGCATCCACTCGAGCTGGGCCCTCATCATGACGAGGGTCGCGATCGCGGGAGTGTTGAGCGTCTGTTGCGCGCGCGAGTTGGTCACGGCGTCGAGCAGCGAAAGCGAGGGAGGGATGTACCGACCGGTGGCGGCTACCGCCTCGATGCGCGCAAGGGCGGCGGGCGACGCGAGGGCAAACCAGAGCCCGCCGTCGGATGCGAAGGACTTCTGCGGGGCGAAGTAGTAGAAGTCCACCTCGCAAGCGTCGATGTCGATACCGCCCGCGGCAGAGGTGCCGTCGACGACCATGAGCGCACCGTCGGCGCCCTCGACGCGGCGGACGGGGGCAGTGGCGCCAGTGGAGGTCTCGTTATGCGGCCACGCGTAGGTGTCGATGCCGTCCTCGAGCGCGGGAACGGCGATCGATCCGGCGTCGGCCCTGCGCACCGTGGGCGTTTCGAGATGCGGGGCGGCCGCGACGGACGCGGCGAACTTGGAACCAAATTCGCCGAACGCGGCAAGTTGCGCGCGTGACTCGATCAGGCCAAAGGCCGCGGCATCCCATACAAAGCTCGAGCCACCGTTGGAGAGCAGCACCTCGTAGCCGTCGGGAAGGCGATACAACTCGGCGAGCATCCGACGCACATCGGCGACAAGACCGCGCACGGGGGCCTGGCGATGCGATGTCCCCAGGATGCCCGGGTTGGCGTCCACCAGCGCCCGTACTTGTGCGTCGCGCACCTTCGAGGGACCAGAGCCAAATCGTCCGTCGAGGGGCAGTAAATGTGAGGGGATTACGAGGTCGGCCGTCATGTCCCAAGAGTAGCGACTCCAGAGGATGGCATGATGGCACCCGTGATTCCTCTGACGCCCGCACTGCAGCGGTTTGACTGGGGCTCGACCCAGGGGATACCCGAGCTCTTGGGTTTTGTGCCCGATGGGGAGCCCTACGCCGAGGCCTGGTGGGGCGCGCACCCCTTCGCACCGTCGACGACCGCCGTCGGGCCGCTCGACGCGGTGATCGCCGCCGACCCCATCGAGGCTCTCGGCACTGACGTGGTCCAGACGTACGGGCGCCTTCCTTATCTGCTCAAGGTCTTGTCTATTGCGCGGCCGCTTTCGATTCAAGTGCATCCGACACTCGAAAGGGCCCGTGCGGGATTCGCGGCGGAAGAGGACAGTGGCGTGCCGCTTTCTCACCCGGACCGTACCTATCGAGATGCGTCTCACAAGCCCGAGATGCTGGTTGCTGTCACCGAGATGACCGTCGCTGCGGGCTTCCGGCCCGAGAACGAGTTGATGCGCGACCTCGAGGGGCTCGGGGGTGCAGACGCCGCGAGCCTGAGAGAGTCGCTTGCCTCGGGCGGTAACGCGGCCTACGTCACCTCGGTGTTAACGTCCGATCACTCCGACGCCATCGCGCGTCTCGCGACGGGTGAGGCGGGGGACGGGATCGCTGCCCGTAGCGCGGCGGACGCCCTCGCCCATCACGTGGGCGATCCCGGAGCCTTGGTCCTGCTCGCGATGAACGTGGTCACTCTTGCACCCGGTGAGGCCCTCTTCACCTCCGCAGGCACCGTGCATTGCTACCTCAGCGGCGATGGGATCGAGATCATGGCTAACTCGGACAACGTGGTCCGAGCGGGCCTCACGCATAAGCGCGTTGATGCCGACCTCATGCGAGAACTCGCGGTCTTGACTCCTACGGCCCCGGTGGTGCCTCGAGTCTCAAGTGAGGGGGCGGCGCAGAGGTTGTCGGTTGACGCCACAGAATTTGAACTGTCTGTCGTGCGCGGCGGTACGGCGACGGCGCCTTCCGGGCCGCGCATCGTGTTGTCGATCGAGGGCGACGCTCGCCTCACCACGCGAAGCGACGCGGTGGACCTCGGCAGGGGAGAAGCCGTCTTTGTGGCCGCGGGCGAGGGCCCCGTCGAGATCGAGACTTCGGGAGTGGTCGTCGTCGCCTCGGTCCCGCTACCGCGAGGCTAGTCTGGGCGCATGACACTGCGCATATCTGTTTTTGGCACCGGCTACCTGGGGGCGACGCACGCCGCGGGCATGGCCGAACTGGGGCACGAAGTCATCGGGGTCGACATCGATGCCGCCAAGGTGGCCACTTTGTCGCGTGGCGAGGTGCCGTTCTTTGAGCCAGGACTCCCTGAGCTCATCAGCAAGCACGTCGCGACCGGCAGGCTGCGGTTTACGACCGACCCGCGCGAGGCCGCCGACGCCGACGTCCACTTCCTCGGAGTGGGCACTCCGCAGAAGAAGGGCGAAAACGCTGCCGACCTCACCTTCGTCGATGCGGTGATTGAGACCCTCGCGCCTCTGTTGACCAAGCCCACGGTGATTCTCGGAAAGTCGACGGTGCCTGTGGGGACCGCCGCGCGACTCGCGGCCCGCGTACGTGAACTCGCTCCCGCTGGCGACGCGGTGGAACTCGGATGGAATCCGGAGTTCCTGCGTGAGGGATTTGGTGTCGAGGACACGCTGCGCCCCGACCGACTCGTTGTCGGAATCGACCCGGAGCGGCCAGGCAGAGTCGAGGAGGTCGCCCGCGCCGTGTACGCGGACGCCATTGGTCGCGGCACGCCGTTCTTGGTGACGGGCCTCGCCACCGCGGAACTGGTCAAGGTGAGCGCGAACGCCTTCCTTGCCACCAAGATCTCCTTCATCAATGCGATCTCGGAGGTCTGCGATGCCGCTGGTGCCGACGTGACCGACCTCGCTGACGCGATCGGATACGACGAGCGCATCGGCCGCAAGTTCCTGGGGGCGGGACTGGGCTTCGGCGGGGGATGCCTCCCCAAGGACATTAGGGCGTTCGTCGCGCGAGCTGGCGAACTGGGCGTCAACCAGTCGCTCGCGTTCCTCCAGGAGGTCGACAGCGTGAACATGCGCCGCAGGGACCGCGTGGTGGACATGGCGGCGCGCGAACTGGGCGGATCCGTGGTGGGGCGCCCGATAGCGGTGCTCGGTGCGGCCTTCAAGCCCAATAGCGACGACGTGAGGGACTCTCCCGCTCTGGACGTGGCGGGCAGGCTTCACCTCATGGGTGCCAAGGTGACGGTGTACGACCCCGAGGGCATGGCGAACGCCGCCAAGGCGTGGCCTACCTTGCCGTTTGCCGACAGCATGATCGGCGCAGTGCGTGGGGCCGATTTGGTCATCGTGGCGACCGAGTGGCGCGAATTCAGGGACGCCAACCCGAACGAGCTGGGCACGCACACGGACGGCCGTCTCGTGATCGACGCGCGCAACTGCCTCGACCCCCAGGCGTGGATCGATGCCGGGTGGACGTATCGAGGAATGGGACGCTACTCGGGATGACGGACCTGATTGACACCACCGAGATGTACCTGCGCACCATCTTCGAGCTGCTCGAAGATGGGGTCTCGCCGATGCGTGCGCGCATTGCCGAACAGCTGGGCCACGCCGGGCCGACCGTGTCACAGACGGTAGCGAGGATGGAGCGTGATGGGCTGGTCGTCGTGGAGGGCGACAGGACGCTGCGCCTCACGGACGAGGGCCTGGTGCGGGCTACCAGGGTCATGCGCAAACATCGGCTCGCCGAACGGCTCCTCACCGACGTGATTGGGCTACCGCTCGAGAACGTCCATGAGGAGGCGTGCAGGTGGGAGCACGTCATGAGCGAGAGGGTCGAGCGCCGCTTGTTGGAGATGCTTGGCCACCCCGTCACCTCCCCCTACGGGAACCCGATTCCAGGCCTAGAGGAGCTGGGAGGGGGGTCCAAACCCGGGACGGAGGTCCCGAAGCGGCTCGTGTCAGTAGCAGATTTGATCGCCCAGGGCGTCTCCAGCGGCACTCTTTTGAGGATCGGAGAAGCCCCTCAGGCCCTCGAAGGATTCCTTGAAGACGTCGCGGCAATCGGTCTTCTACCTGGGACGTTCGTCACGTTTGTCGCGATGGGCGATGGGGTCGCGGTGACCACCCCGCAGGGTTCGATTGAAATTGCGGGTGACATAGCGAGGCACTTGTTCGTTGAACGACTTAGCCAAGTAGGCTTGTGACCAGGTAACGTAGTGCAGTCAAGAGCACTGGGTAGAACTCCCTATCACGGCACGGCAGCGATCGAGTTACGTATGTGGCGAGATGATCGACCGAGAGTCGTATGGCGCAGTGAGCGCGAAAGGATTTGAATTTGAGGTACGGATACATGCGCGCCAAGTCGCGCGCGATGGCAGTGTCAATCGGAGCAGCGTTGGTAGTAATCCCGCTCTCCGGAGTGGCCTCCGTCGCGATCTCCGGCACTGAGCCGGCGACCCCAGACGCTGCAGCGGTGGCCGTTCACGGCACCGAATTTGTGGCAGAGGTCGAGCAAATTGGTGCACCTGTCGCCGCCGATTCTGAAGCATCGTTCGCGATCGCAACCCCGGCGCTTACCGTGACCGTTAATCCCAAGCCAGTCGTCGTGCGCCGTTCGACCACCAGTTCGACCGGTTCGACGCGCACCGTCGCCAACAGCGCGGACGTCGCGCAGGCAATCTCGGGATCCGCGATTGTGGCCGAGGCCTCCAAGTACGTGGGCATCGCCTACGTCAGCGGCGGCTCGAGCCCTTCGACCGGATTCGACTGCTCAGGCTTCGTGAGCTACGTGTATGGACAGTTCGGCATCTCGCTTCCGCGGACCTCGAGCGCCTACTACGGCGTGGGTACTCGGGTCTCAAGCCCGCAGCCCGGTGACATCATCGTTTCCCCAGGACACTTGGGCATCTACGCAGGTCCCAACCTGCAGATCGATGCTCCGCGGTCAGGTAAGACCATTCAGTTCCGGTCAATCTGGCAGACGAACCCGATCTACGTTCGGGTGACGGGCTAGTCTTTTTCGCTTCGCCATCAACACTGAGGAGTCAGGCTCATGCGCACCACCCCAGTGACTAAGTTGGGCACTGCAGTTGGCGAAATCGGTTTGGGTTGCTGGCAACTCGGTGCCGACTGGGGAGACGTCGACGACGCTCTCTCGCAGTCGATCCTGGGCGCGGCGGCCGACGGCGGAGTCACACTTTTTGATACGGCCGATGTCTACGGCGACGGCCGTTCCGAGCGGGCAGTGGGGGCGTTCCTCGCCTCGCGGCCCGACAGGGAGAGGTTTGTCGTCACCACCAAGATGGGGCGTCGAGCGACTCCCCACGTGGCTGAGGCGTACACGCTTGACGCCTTCAGGCAGTGGACGGATCGGTCGCGCGAGAACCTCGGCGTCGACACGCTTGACGTGATTCAGCTTCACTGCCCTCCCACGTCGGTCCTTCACGATCCTCGGACGTTTGACGCGTTGAGGACCTTGCGCGACGAGGGCCGGGTGCGCGCCTGGGGCGTGTCGGTAGAAAAGGTCGACGAGGCGCTCCACGTACTCGGCGAGGATGGGCTCGCGTCCATTCAAATCATCGTCAACGTGTTCCGCCGCAAGCCGCTTGAGGTTGTCTTCGGCCGAGCAGCGGAGGCCGGAGTCGCGATCCTCGCCAGGGTGCCCCTCGCGTCGGGCCTGCTGTCGGGCAAATATGACGAGTCGACGACGTTTGCGGAAAACGACCACCGCACCTATAACAGGGGCGGCGAGGCCTTCGACGTGGGCGAGACGTTCTCTGGGGTGCCGTTCGACGTGGGTGTGCGCGCCGCTCGTGAGGTCGCGGCTTTGACGCCCGAAGGCTGGACGACGTCGCAGCTCGCGCTGCGGTGGCTCACCCAGTCCGGCGTGACCGCCGCGATTCCAGGCGCACGCACCGTGGAGCAGGTCGTGACGAACGCCGCCGTCGGAGATCTGCCGTCCTTGCCGGACGATGTCATGGCCGAACTCGCACGGATTTACCACGACTCGATTCGTGGGCACGTTCACGCGCGTTGGTAGGCCCGCGACCCGGTACCCTAGAACCCCCAAGCGCCTGTAGCTCAGGGGATAGAGCACCGCTCTCCTAAAGCGGGTGTCGCCAGTTCGAATCTGGCCAGGCGCACACTGATCTTCTTAGGCCCATTCGCCATCATGCAGATGCTTCACTGCTAAAGTAGTTCGGGTGACCGAAGCGCACGCGCAATCCGGGCCCCTCACCGATGAGGAGCAAGACTTCCTGCGGGCTCTCGCGCGGGTGCTGGTGTTTCTGCCCAGGGCCTTTGGCGCCGACCTCGGCCATGAGCATGGACTGTCGATGAGCGAGTTCTTCACGCTGATGTACCTGTCCGACTCCCCTGATGGGCATCTGCGCATGGGCGACCTCGCAGAGGTGACTGCGCTATCGCTTGGAGCGGTCACGCGGGTGGCCGCCTTGCTCGTGGAAAAGGGGCTCGTGGAGCGGGTCCCGAACGTGGGGGACGGGCGGGTCCGCGAGGTAGGCCTCACCGAAGCGGGGCGCGTGCGACTGGCTCGCGCCCGCCCAGTGCATGAGGCGAGCGCCAGGCGTCGCATCTTCGACAACCTTGAACCGTCTGACGTCCGGATGTGTACCGCGATGCTGTCTCGCATGAGCGAAGAATCGTCTGCATCATCGAGTGAAGGCAGGAAGCGACCATGAATCCCACCGCAGCCGACGTACGGGAGTACGACAGGTTCGGGCCGTGGATCGACGAGGTGACCGCCACCGAGGAGGTCCCCAAGTTGTACGCCTCGTACCCGCTGGACCTGGATTCCACACGCATCGTGCTCAAGGTGCCGCGCAACGTGGCGCGCAGGGACGCGTGGGCTGGAATGGACCTGTACGACCACCTCGTGATCCTGGACGCGGACCGACTCACGGTGCTGAGTAGGCGACTGGGCGCGGCCGGTAGCGATCTGGACGTTGGCGGGGGTCCGGGCTATGACGTCATGACCGCTCGGCTTGCCGACGTGGTGGCAATCAGGGACGACCTGAACCTTCTCGATGGCCGGCTGACCGTCTCGGCGTCCTCGGGTGACTCGCTCTCATTCGGCTACAACGGGTCCGCGCATGACAAAGCCACCCGATTTGTCGACGCGCTGCGCGCGGGTGCCGGCAGGGGAGCCATGAGTAGCGTCGGCTCTGCGCTGATGATCGCCGGCAGCGTCGGCGCGGATGCGACCGCGGTGCCCAGTCCCGGGGCCGCCGACACCTATCTGGTGAGCAGTTTTCTCAAACTTCGCGCTGGTAACCCCGGTCTCACTGTGTGGGCGTCTCACGGACGTGGGCGGCTCTCCCCGAGTCTTGATGGGGTGCGAGGTGTCGCGGCGCGCGCGAGCCACGCCATTTCGCCGATGACCCTGCATGGGGCCGTCGTGATGGCCGACGGCGCGGCCATGGAACTGCTTGGCCGACACGCGTTCCTTGTGCGCGGCCGCGGCGCGATCTACTCGACGTCGCGCCTCGTGATACCGCTGCGTGCCCTTGACGGACTCGACGTGACGATGCATTCGGTCTACGAGGATGTCGCCGTCGCGACGATTCGCGCCGGTGATTGGTCGACCGAGCTCGCGGTGCCACGCGACTCGGAAGCCGCGAGCTTGCTGCGTACCGCCTCGGAGTCCGTTCGCGTCTGAGGTGAGGTGACGCACCTGACCAAAGTCCCGACCTACGGAACCGTAAGTTACGCGTACAATAGGTAGTGATCTCCGGACGCAGGGGCTATCGCTGTGGGGGGCGTGCAGACTGAGACTGGGGCGCCCACACCCGTGGAGCCTCGAACGCAAGATGTCACTCGGATGGGCGGACTCTCGTGGAGAACCTGGCAACACTGTGGGACGCGGCGCGCGCCTCGTCAGTACCTCGCGAGGTTGATATTCCGCATGAGACATTGGTCGACGGGCTCGACCACGCGGTCGAGTCGTGGCCAGACCACATCGCGATCGACTTCATGGGGGCGACCACCACCTACGCGGAACTTGCGAACGAGGTGTCACGCGCCGCGGGGTTGCTTCACGACCGCGGTGTCCGCAAGGGCGACAGGGTCGCCATCGCCCTGCCCAACTGCACCACTCACATCGTGACGTTCAATGCCGTGCTGCGCCTGGGCGCCATTGTGGTGAGCATCAACCCCACTCTTGCGGCCTCGGGTATCGCGAGCCAGCTCGCCGATTCGGGCGCGACGGTATTCATCGCGTGGGACAAGACGCTCGAGCGACTGGCAGCCGACGAGGCCGTCACCTCGTATGCCTCTTTCCCGGTAGACCTGTCCGCCGACCTGCCCCCGCTCAAGCGCCTCGCGCTGCGGCTCCCCGTCCAGAAGGCGCGCACTCTGCGCGGTCAAATGACCACCACGGCGTTCCCCAAGCGTCCGCGCTGGCACCAGATCGTGGTCGATGCGCAGCCGCTGGCCCCCGAGGTCGAAGGCCCCTCGCCCGAGGACCTCGCAGCCTTTCTCTATACGGGAGGTACGACGGGGACGCCCAAGGCCGCAATGCTTTCGCACAGCAACATCGTCGCGAACTCCGTCCAGAGCGCGGCATGGACCGGTGCTCAGCCCGCGACTGAGGTCATCTACGGGGTGTTGCCCTTCTTCCACGCGTTCGGCATGATGCTGGGCCTTGCCTACCCGGTGCGGATCGGCGCCACGCTCGTGGTCTTTCCGCAGTTCTCGCCTGACCTCTTTCTCGACGCGCAGAAGCGCAGGCCTGGCACGTTCTTGCCCGCGGTGCCCCCGATGCTCGAACGGATCGCCGAGGCTGCCGAGCGCAAGGGCGTCGATATCACCAGTTTCGCCGTCACCCTTTCTGGATCGATGGCGCTCTCCGCCAAGACCGCAGCGCACTGGGAGAGGCTCACGAGGGGCCTCGTCATCGAGGGATACGGGCTCACCGAGACATCTCCCGTCGCCGTCGGGAACCCGTTGACCGCAGCTCGCAGGCCCGGCACGTTGGGGATTCCGTATCCCAGCACCGAAATCAAGGTGGTCGACCCGGAAGACCCCTCGTGTGAGGTCAAGCAAGGGGAGTCTGGCGAGCTGCTGATCAAAGGCCCCCAGGTGTTCGTTGGGTACTGGAATCTGCCCGCGGAGACGGCTTCACAGATCCTTCCGGATGGCTGGCTGCGCACAGGCGACATCGTGCAGATCGGCGACGATGGCTTTGTTGTGCTCGTCGACCGGATCAAGGAACTCATCGTTTCTGGCGGCTTCAAGGTCTATCCGTCGCAGGTTGAAGACCAGCTGCGGCTCATGCCTGGAGTGAAGGACGTCGCAGTCGTCGGCCTTCCGTCTGGCGAGTTCGGCGAAAAGGTGGTGGCGGCGATCGTGATGGATTCCGAACACGCCGCGGTGAGCCTCGAGTCCGTGCGCGAGTGGTGTGGCGACCGGCTCGCGAAGTACGCCATGCCGCGTGGCATCGTGATTTTGCCCGAGCTCCCGCGCTCGCAGATCGGCAAGGTCATGCGCAGGGCCGTGCGGCTCCAACTGACGGACGCCACTCCTTGATTTCATAACGATCACGATCGCGCGGAGACGTTGACTCCGTGATCGCGGGGGCACCACAATTCGACTAACGGTGCGCGTCGTCTGCATAAGTCGGCGCGCATTGTTGCTTCATTTCGGATGGGGCTGGGCCCCCGTGCGTGGTGAGCGCGGCGTGGCAGCTGATGTGCCCGGTTTGGGCTGGTTACGGTTAAGCCGTGGCGGACTATATCTCGCGCGCCCTCGTGGCGGATGCACTCACCGAATGGCGAGAATTGTTGCGCGCCCACTCGACGGTGTCGCCACTTCGCAATCTCGCCTCGACGCAGGCGCCGACGATCGATCTTGCGAAGGCACACCCGTCGGGCCTCGCGCCGCTCTTCGCGGGGCGCCCCACGCTGTTGTCCACGCTGATGCGTGATCGTGAGGCCTTCCATGCCGCGGCCTGGCGAGGCGGACTCATCCTTGCCGAGGCAGAGGGCTTGATGGCCTCGACCGGTCAATGGGCCGCGGCCCTGGTCGTGGGCACCGCGGCATGGGACGGCACCGAACTGCCGCTGCTCCTGAGGCCCGTGTCCCTCGAGCGCGCTCGCGATGACGACCTGATGATCACCCTGCGCCACCAGGTAGAACTCAATCCTGTGTTCGCGGCGGCATTGCGCGACAGGTCGGGCCCCGCGGATCTGGCCTCGCGCGCGCAGCACACGCTTGACGGCAAGGAATTTGACCCGCGGCCGCTGTGGGCGGAGGTGCGTGACTACGCCCACCTCTTTGGCGAGTTCACGGTCAAGGAGCGGATGCTCCTCGGCGTGTTCGACGATCAAGAGCAGCGACTGCTTGACGACCTTGACGCGCTTGACCCCGTGGTCGGCGCCTCCGACGTGATCGCCGCCGTTGCTGGCGATGTGGACGCCAAGACCATTCTCATGGAGCCTCTGCCCCGATGGCCTATGGGTGAACGCGATCCGTTCGGTGAGCGGGGCATCGGGGACCTCGACGACGGCGCCTTCGCGATCGTTGACGCCGCCGCGCTAGGCCGCAGTTTTGTGATCGACGCGCCTCCAGGGGCCGACTCAACCGGGATCGTCGCGGCGCTCGTGGCCGACGCCGCAGCATCAGGGCGCACAGCGGCGGTCGTGAGCGGATCCGATGCGGCGCTCGCGGCGGTGGACGCGGCGCTCGATGCGGAAGGCATCGGGGACATCGCCATTACCGGAGGCGTCGCCACCTGGCACGCCGACGCGCGCTCTCGCCTTCTGTCATCCCTCACCCTCGACACACCGCGGGTAGGCGAGGAAGAACTGCGGGCGTTGGGCGATGACCTGCTGGCAGCCCGCGCCGACGTGACCGCACGCTACGACTCGCTTCACCGCCCGCGACGGCCTTGGGGAGTCAGCGTCTTCGAGGCGGTGCAGGCGATTGTGCGTCTCACCGCGAGCGAACCGCAGCCGGGGGCCTCGACGCGCCTCGGGCCGGACGCTGTGGCCGCGATCACCGAGCACGGCCTGTCCCATGTCGCGGCATCGCTCGTAGAGCGCCTGCACGGCACGGCGGAGGCGGCCCCCGACGCCGTCCCGACAGTGCCTGCGGAGGACGCAGTGGCGCCCTGGTGGTACCGCGTCGAGGCATCGGTTGAACGAGGAGCCGAGCTGGACGAGGCTCTTGCCATCGTCGTGAGGGGGCTTCCTGGTCTGCGTGGCGACGCCGCGACCGCGGCCTCCGCTACGGGAGTGGATGAGGCGCCGACGCTCGAGGTGTGGCGTGAGCAGGTGCGCCTCTTTACCGACGTCCAGCAGACGCTCGACACCTTTTCTCCCGCGGTCTACCACCGCTCGCTGGCAGACCTTGTCGAGGCGACAGCGCCCAGGGGTGGCGACGCACACAGCGACATGCCACGCCGCACGCGCAAGGCCTTCTCGCGCCGCGCCGCCGAATTGCTGCGTCCAGGGCGGGGCAACGAGCCTGTCCATGAGCGGCTTTTGGCTGCGGCAAGCGAAGCCGACAGGTGGCGCGATCACTGTTCCGCGGGCGGTTGGCCCGTGGTCCCCGATTCCTTCGCGGCCTATGCGTCCCGTCTGGCCAAGATCGACGCAGCCTGGGCCACACTCGCGCCCGCGCTGCTCGACGCGGCGGGTCTCGAGGCCCCCGAGTCGACCCCGTGGGCGGAGCTCCTTTCCACGCTTCGTGACCTTGCCGATGGCATCCCAGGGGGGCTCGCGATGGCGCCCGCTGCGCCGGCGAGCATCGATCCCGTCGCGGACGGATTTTCGGAACTGGTCGCAAGCCTCGAGGAGCGCAACGCATCTCCCGATCAGATCCGCGTCGACCTCGAGTTCGCGTGGTGGGCCTCCGCGTTCGAGGCGATTATCGGGGCAGATCCGCGGCTCATCGAGCACGGGGCACTGGGCGCTGCCGTCGATAGATACGTGGCGCTTGACGCGGCATTCGGCGAACGAAGGGCCGAGCCCCTCATGCGCGCCGTCGCCGAGCATCGGCGCCGTGCGATTGCGCGCCATCCCGAGGACGCGCGCGACCTCTTCGCCACGCTCATGGAGGGCTCCGAGGCCTCCGTGCGCGAACTGCGGCGAGACTTCGGGGCGGTGGTCGCGGCGCTGCGCCCGGTCGTCGTCTCACGAGCCGACCAGGTCGCTCACATTCTTCCGCCCACGCGGTGCGTTGACGTCCTGATCCTCGTGGCCGTGGAGTCGCTCGCGACCGCGCAGATCATCCCCGCTCTCGCCCGAGCGGCACAAGTCATCGTCGTGGCCGACACCGTGAGCTCGACGAGGTCGGCGGTCGAGGACGTCGCGGCGTTGCTGCCTCACGTGGCCCTCCGTGCGCTTCCGCAGGCCCGCGATCCGCGCGTGAGCGCAGTGCTCTCGGGGCTCGGCTACGGGCGTTCGGTTCCGGTCGTCCCAGCACCTGGCGACCCCACCGAAAACGGCGGGTTGAGCGTGACGGTGGTTGACGGCGTCGCACAGCCAGTCGCGGGCCGTCATGTCGTGGAGTCGACGCGTGCGGAGGTGTCCGCAGTGATCGCAGCAGTGGAACACGCGGCGCTCACCGTGCCGCGGCACACCATCGCGGTCGTGGCAGGAAACTCCCTGCACGCATCCCGCCTGACCGAAGCGCTCGCCGACAGGGCCCCCCTTGTCGCGGAGCGGGTCTCGGTGATCGAGTTGGGTGACGCCACGGGTCTGGACGTCGACGAGGTGGTCGTGTCACTGGGCTACGCCCGCGACCACAGGGGAGTGTTGCCAGCCGAACTGGGAGTCTTGTCGTCTGAGAGGGGCGCCGCTGCGGTCGCGCAGGCACTCGTTGCGGCCAGGACTCGTGTGCACGTCTTCACCACCCTCGACGCACATCACCTCACCGCGATCGGACCCTCGTGTGTCGACGACCGCGGGGTGACGGCGTTGGCCGAACTCTTCGAGTCCGCGCGCCGCCCCGCAGTGCCGCCCGAGCGATCGGCGCCCGGAGCGGCCGACTGGCTCCTGATCGACGTCGCAAGGCTCTTGCGTGCGGACGGGCTTGCCGTCCGCGTGCGCTATGGCACGGGTGGCCAAGCCATCCCGATGGTGGTCGGCGGAACGCACGACAGGGGCTATCGGGTTGCCGTCGTCACGGATGAACATCCCGACGGCCCACGTGGCTCGGTGCGAGACAGAATGCGATGGCAGTACGGGCGTCTCGAGGCGCTCGGCTGGAAGGTCGTATCGTTGTGGACCCTCGACGTCTTCATGGACCCGGCGGGCGCTGCCCAGGTCATCCGAGACGCAGTGATGGGCGACGCCACCTTGCCGGAGCCGGACGACGACAGCGAGTCCGTGGCTGTGAGCGGCGCGGAGCCGGAGTCTCACGTCGACCGCGAACTTGACGTCGAACCTATCGCGCAGGTCGAGCCCAAGCCCGAGCCCGACGTCGCTCCTGTGGTGGAACCCAAGCCCGAGCCCGAGCCCGAGCCCGAGCCCGACGTGGAACGTGAACCTGAGTCCGCGCCGGAAGTGGAGCTGGAAGCGGAACCTGAGGTCGAATCAGCGTCCGAGACCGAGCCGCTTCCGGCCACCGCGAGCGAGGCCTGGCAGCCTCGCAAGGCGCCGGTCAAGGGCGTGGGGAGGCCTCTCATTCCGACGCGCGCGTGGGAGGACGAGGATGCCGCGTGGGGAGACCGTGGCGGGAATAGCCGCGACGACGAGATTAAGAGGGACCGGCCGCCGCACTGGTAGAGGAGGGCTTGCTTGCCGCGGGCGTTGAAGATTCGGAAGGCTTCTTGGCCGGTGAGCTCGGCGACGAAGAACTAGGGATCGACGCGTTCCTCGACGAACGCGAGTCGGTCCGGTAGAAGCCCGACCCCTTGAAGGAGACCCCTACCGCCGAGATGACGCGGCGCACTTCTCCACCGCATTCGGGGCACACCGTGAGCGCGTCGTCGTGAATCGATTGGACGGCGTCATACCGGTGGGCGCACGCGCTACAGGCGTAGGAGTAGGTGGGCATGGTCAGATTTTACGCGCCGATTCGGATGACGACCGACGGCTTCACCACAATGGACACCGGAACGTCGTGCGGCTCGCGGGGAATCGGTGGCATCGCCCCATCGTGGAACTCGTCATCAAAGACGAGCGCGACGATAGGAACGCCTGGGCGCGCGTCCTTGAGCGCCCGGTCGTACCATCCTGCGCCCTGCCCGAGCCGAGTGCCGTGCGCATCCGTGGCGAGGGCGGGAACCACGATGAGGTCGGCGTCGGCTAGCCGTGCCTGGGGGAGGAACTCTCCGGACGGTTCCGGGGGGCGACCAGGCGACCGGGGAGCCAGATCGTGTGCACCCGCATAGAGGCTCCAGCCGCGCTGGAGGCCGTCTCCGAGCCTGGGCAGGAGGACATCGACGCCGCGTGTGTGCATCGCTTCGATGAGGGGGAGCGTGCCTGGCTCGAAGCTGCGTGAGGCATAGACGGAGGCGCAATGCACGTTCGAGAACTCAGGCAGCGCGAGGACCGCGTCCCTGAAGGCTTCCGCGTTTTCTGCGTTGCGCCGATCTCCGCGTTGCAGTCGCGAACGCCGCACGGCGCTTCGCCACTCGGACTTGGCTTCCGCGGGTGGCTTGGCGTGAGAGTCGAGGGGTGACAACGAGGACATGCCGCCATTGTGCCAAACCCTTGTGAACACCGCGTGACGGGGGTGTCGCGGTGCGCTTTCGGCCGCGACGCGCGGTGTGCGATCGGCGCGTGGTTGCCTTGGATGATCGCGGCACACGAGAATGCATAGATGACATCGCACAGCCTCGACGAGCACCGGGCCGATGTCCTCGCGCTTCTTTCTCCCCTGGCCCCCCTCAACCTGTCCCTCGCCGACGCCGTGGGATGCGTCATGGCGGCCGACTACGTGGCGCCTCGCGCGGTCCCTCCACTTGAGCTTGCCTCGCGTGACGGCTACGCGATCAGTTCCGATGACACACGGGGAGCCCGGATCCGGCCCGTGACGCTCCGCGTGACTCACGACGCGCTCCCTGGCGGATCGCCGACACGTCTCATTCCGGGCACCGCGGTGCGCGTCGCCCGCGGCACCTCTCTTCCGTTTGGGGCCGACGCCGTGGTGGCTCCTGGGGGTGGGACGGCCGCATCCGTCACGCTTGACATGGAGGCCCATCCGGGCGCCGGTGTGGTGGGCGTAGGGGCCGAGGTGGCCGAAGGCGACGTCATCATCTCTCAAGGAGCACGTCTGAGCGCGGGTCACATCGCGGCGCTCGCCTCCTGTGGCGCGGCTTCGGTCACGGTGCGTCCCTCTCCTCGCGTCGTCATCCTCGTGGTGGGCTCCGAGTTGCAGCCACATGGGGGAGCCCCACACCCCTCTGTCGCCACCGAGGAACCCGTGGCCGATGCCACGGGGCCGATGCTTGCTGTGCTGGTCGAGGCCATGGGTGCGCGAGTCGTGCGGGTCGTGAGCGTGCCAGACGACGCGCCTGCGCTTCGCACGAGCATCGACGACTCGGCCCTGCAGGCCGATCTCGTGATTACGGTGGGCGGGATGTCTTCCGATTGGAACGACATCGTCGAGCCGGTGCTGTCGCATGCGTATGGCGTCGACATTCGCAGGGTGCGTCTGAGCCCAGGCTCCCGTCAGGGCATCGGGACGATCGGTCCCGGCGACGGACGACCGGTGGTGTTGCTCGCCGTCCCCGGCCATCCCGTCGACGCGGCCGCGTCGTTTGCGGCGTATATTTCCGATGCGCTTCTTGAACTTCGTGGCGTGGCGAACGCCAGGTCCAGGGCCATTGCGGGCGTCGCGTGGGCGGCGCCGTTCGGCTTCTCCCACGTCCTACCCATCGCGAGGCAAGGACCTTCTGAAGGGGCCCCGATTGCGCCCGTCGGCGATCCTTTCGCGCCCACGCTGCGCGACATGGCGTCCGCGGACGGTCTCGCGTTGATCGCGGAGGCGACTACCGAGGTGCGCGTGGGCGACTCGGTCGACGTCTTGTGGTGGGCCCGATGAGGCCTCAGGAACCTCACCTCGAAAGGGACGGTGTTCGCTTACGCCTGTTGCGGCCTCGAGACGAGGCCCAGTGGGTCGCGCTGCGCCGAGCCAACAGGGAGTGGTTGCGTCCATGGGAGGCCACCGCGCCACCAGGGACCGCCGAGGCTCCGGTCACATTCCGGGCCTTTGTCCGCAGGGAAAACTCCGCATGGAGAGCGCGCAGGTCGTTTCCCATGGTGATCGAGTTCGAGGGGCGTCTCGTGGGGCGCGTGACACTTGGCCGCATCGAGTGGGGAGCCGAATACGGTGGGTCGCTCGGCTATTGGGTCTCGAGGGACCACGCCGGGAAGGGAATCGTGCCCGCGGCCGTGGTCCTGATGTGCGAATACGCCTTCGGCCAGGGCCTACACCGAATCGAGGTGGCGATTCGGCCCGAAAACGCCGCGTCATTGTCCGTTGCGCGCAAACTGGATTTGCGGGAGGAGGGGATGAGGCAGTCGTATTTGTATATCGACGGCGGCTGGAGGGATCACCGAATATTCGCGGTCACATCCCATGAGCACCGGTCCGGTAGGTGGTGGACAGGGGTGCAGGACACGGTCTCCGGCTGACACGCCGCGCCACGTCCCGTTTCGACAGGGGACGCGGCCGTACCGTCGTCTCATGCCACCCGCAGGACTTCTCGCGATTATCGCCGTAGGGCTCGCGCTCGCATACGTGCTACCTCAGCGCATCCGTGAACGCTCCGACTATGCGCTGGTGCGCACGGAGGACCGCTACTCGGCCGACATGCGAGTGGTGCGCGCGACCGCGGCCCGCGTGGCATCGCGCGACGCGTCGAGCGCCTCAACGGAGGTTCCCCTTCTGGTGACGGGCGCTGCACGGGCCAAGGTGAGGGCCCTGGGCGAGCAACACATGTCCCGGCCGCAGGGTCCGCTGGACAAGGCCACCACTCACGCGCAGCGCGAGAGCATTCACCTCCGCCGCGATCGCATGGGTTCGGTCGCGCAACGCGCCGTCCAAGCACGCAGGCGTGCGCTGGTCTCATCCGTCACCGCAACGGCCACGCTCCTCGCCTGGATTCTGGTGGTGGCAACGCCCTTCTCCGCCATCATCGCCGCCGTGGTCACTGCGGCTCTTGTGGCCGTCGTGGGTTCCTCCGCAAAGGCCGCATCGGCCGAGCGTGTCGCTCTGGTGCATGTGCGCGGCGTCGTCCGTGAGGTGGAGGCCGCGGCCACCGCTACCAGGGCTTTGCGAGCCGTCGCCGCGGCGCGTGCAAGCGGCGCCACCGCAGAACCGAGCGCGGTCGCCACACAGGCCATCGCCATCGTGACTTCCGCCGACCTGGCTCCGCTCACCGCCCCCGCACTCCAAAGGCGCAGTACCGCTGTGGCGGTCGACGAGGCCATGCGCAGCGTGGAAGCCGAGGAAGCGGAACTACGCGCCGACGAGGCCGCGGGATGGCGCCCTCGCACCATGCCGGTTCCCGCGTACGCGCTTAAGCCTTCAGTGCGTCAAAACGTCGCCCGTCATCTTTCTGAGAACGACTACGCGGCCTCGACCCACGCGACCGATCGAGCCAGCAGGGCCGAGGCATCCGCAGAGCGTGCGGCGCAGTACGCACCCACCACCGGAGCACTCGACGCCATCTTGGCGCGACGCAAGCAGGCCAGCGCGTAGTTCCGCGAAGGGTGGGCCTCGCGCGGGGCGTCGGGTAGGTGAGACGTCGGTGTGGGGTACTCGTGTGACGCACGTCGGGGCGCCGTTCACCGTGCCCTGACGCGTGGGAACCTTGGCGGCGGTCGCTCGTTGTTTTAGGAATGTAAGGACCTTGCCTCACGGCGTCGCGCGCGGGTAGCGGCGTGGGAGACTTGGACGTCACCGATCCCATGGAGTAATACTCGTGAAGCACCGTCTCATTCTTTCAGCCGCGCTTGCAGCAGCGGCCCTTTCCCTCTCGGCATGCACGCCTTCCGACATCGTCGATGCCTCGGACGCGACATCCGCGCCTACGGCCGCGGCCACCGACACGTACACGGCCATCGATGGCGTGGAGCCGGGCGCAGCGCTCGCGGACATGACGTGGATCGACAACGGAACCGACGCCGAGCCCGGTGTTGAGTTCACGTCGCCCATCAACTTCACGGAGACCGGCGGTCGCCTTGTGGCCGACGGCGACGGCGCGGCCCTGACCGATGGACAGGTCCTGACGCTCGACGTGGTCCAGTTCTCGGGTACCGACGGCACCGTCGGTAGTTCGACCTACACCGACGGAGTTGGCGCGCCCGCCTCGCTCGACGCGGCGACGTTTGACCCGGTCCTGTACGACCTGCTCGTCACCGCGCACGTGGGCGCTCGCCTGCTGTATGCAGTGCCCGACCAGGGCACAGGAGCGGCCGTCGTCGCCTTCGTCGTCTCTTCCGCGACCGACGTTCTCGCTCGCGCCGAGGGCACCGCAGTGGACGCCGTCGCCGGTCTTCCCACCGTGACGCTTGACGCGGACGGTAAGCCTTCCGTGGACATGACTGGCGCCACGAAGCCCGCCGAACTTGTGTCACAGGACCTGATCACCGGATCCGGCACCACCGTCGCTGAGGGCCAGTCGCTCACCGTGCACTACACCGGATGGCTGTGGGACGGTACGCAGTTCGACTCGTCATGGGATTCCGGCACCAAGGCCACGTTCACGTTCGCGACAGGCCAGTTGATTGATGGCTGGGTCCAGGGACTCACAGGTAAGACCGTGGGCAGCCAGGTTCTGCTGGTGATCCCCCCGGAGCTCGGTTATGGGGACACCGATCAGGGCGACACGATCCCCGCGGGCTCGACGCTCGTCTTCGTGGTCGATATCCTCGCGGCCTCTTAAGTCACTTCTCGCGTGTCGGCGGGGGCCTACGCCCCCGCCGACAACGCGCGTGGCGTCCAAGCGTTTCGGGCTGCCGCGTCCCAAGTGATAGTCTGTACGTCGCTCCGCGAGGAGTGATGGGGCTATGGCGCAGTTGGTAGCGCGTCTCGTTCGCAATGAGAAGGTCAGGGGTTCGAATCCCCTTAGCTCCACCATCAAGGGCCGCCCGAGAGGGCGGCCCTTTTTTGTCTCCTCGCCCCCACACGGGTCGTGCGGGGTCTTCTGGGAGCGGCGCTCGAGGGCACCGTAAACCTGATCTCGGCGGCCGCGAAAGGCCATGCGGTGGCCTCCAGCGCCGGGATACGCGAAGGAAATGTCACTCCTCGAGGACCCATAGGCGCCCGTGAGGCGAGGGGGTCGAATGTCACACGCGGCGTGTCCTGGCGCCACCAGGCGAGTGTGACTCAGATCATGCGCGTTCGAGGGCCCGTGGCTCATCAAAGTGCCTGATACGGCACCGTTGAGAGCGTCAACTGGCGGGCCGGGGCCGCGAGTGTGATCGATGCGACATCAGCTGTGTTTTGTGTCCGCGAGGACCGCTGCACCCTTGGTCACAAGGCTTAGTAGTTCGACCTCCCGCTCGCCGATCCTTTATGCATGGGAAACAAGCAACTGAGATACGCGGCCGGAGTGCTGTGCCTCGCTCTCGCGACCGGTGTCGCTGTGATGCCCGTTGACACTGCCGCAGCGGCAGGAGCGCCTGCGCCCGCAGTGGCCGGCTCCTGGACCCACGCGGTGAATCAGCTGCCCGCGATGAAGAACGTCATCCACGAGCGTCACGTCATCGCCCTCGCCAACGCGAAGGTGGAGCTCGCCGCCGTGGTCCGCACCGCAGGCGGACTCCTCGACTCATCAAAGGGTAAGGCGACGGACGCGAGTCGTACGCAACTCGCGATTGAGCGGAATCGGTCGTATTCCATCGTGAGGGTGAGCGACGATCCCGAGGCTTCGCCAGTGGCCCAAAAGGCTCTCAGCGTGGCCATCGAAACCGTCAAGGACGAGGTCGCGGCGTGGGAGGTGGCCGAGGCAAAGCGGATCGCCGAGGAAGCCCGCATCGCCGAAGAGGCTCGCAAGGCAGCCGCAGCGGCGGCCGCGGCCGCGTCGAGGTCAAGCAGTGGCCACCGCTCGACGTCGACGTCTGCATCGACATCGCAGGTGTCCGGTCAGTCGGCGCAGCAGTATCTCTCGGGGATCGCCTCCTCGTATGGCGCTTCGATTTCCTGGAGCGCGGCACCCTGCGGTCGTGGCGGGCCAACGTCCGTGTCCGGCTGCTATCAGGGTGGATCGACGGTCTGGGTCTCGAACTCGGCGTACAGCTCGTGGAGCACGGCTCAGGGCAGGGGCCGCAACGTGGTGTTGCACGAGGTCAGCCACATGGTCATTCAGCGAAAGTGCGGCACCGTATTGCTCGGTGGCGCGCGGTTCGAGAACGTCACTGATGCATACTCGGTCCTGCTGGGAGCGGGCGGAACCGGCTACGGCTACAACGACAACGATATGGCCATCGCCAGAGCGGCCCTCGGGGGAACCTGCCTCGCGGGCTAGTCTCGATTCACGAGCGGCCGCTCGCCGGCCGTCCGCACGCCAGGCGCCGCAGTTGTTATAGTAGGTCTATAACAATGCTCCTGCGGAGAGGCGGAAATCGTGGCCGGGTCTGGTCGAAACGCGGTCGTCGGTAGGTTTATCGTCGTCGCGCTTGCTTTCCCCGCGGTGGCTACCGCCGTGACGGTGGTTCTCCTTCTCGCGTGGCGATCCGATCTTCCCGATCCGCTCGCGATCCATTGGGGCGGCAGCGGCGGGCCCGATGGTTTTGGCTCGCTGGCCACGATTCTTGGTGTGGAGCTTGCCCTGGGGCTAGGCGTTCCCGGCCTGATCGTCGCGACGACGCTTCCGCTGCTGAGGAACGGGGCCCGTGGCCCAAACTTTCGCTTTATGGGATCCCTCGCTGCGGGGATCGCGGTTCTCGCGGCGGTGCTGAACACCATGTCGGTAGCGATGCAACGGGGCCTGGCCGATGCTCACGACGGCCCCAGTGTTCTTCCCGCGCTTGGTGCCGGTTTTGCCGCGGCTGCCGCAGCTGGGACGGCAGCCTGGTTCATTCAGCCGCCTCAGCAGGCAGTGATCGAGGGCATCTCACCCGGAACCACACTTGATCTCCGTGACGGGGAGCGTGCTGTGTGGATGCGTACCGCGACCACCGGCCCTGCGCTCTCGGCCCTCTTGACAACGGTGGTCATAGCCCTGGCCGGGGGTTCGCTGGTTTCCTGGCAAGTGGGTGCCACCGCGGCAGCGTGGATCCTGTTGGGCGCGTCGGCGTTCGTGTTCCTCGCCTTCGCCGCGACCACTACCTTTCACGTCAGGGTGGACCACACGGGAGTGAGCGCGGTCTCTGCGCTTGGTGTTCCCAGGCTGCACGTCGCGCTGGCGGATATCGCCGAGGCGGGTGTGGCCAACGTGAACGGCTTTGCCGAGTTTGGTGGCTACGGACTGAGGCTTGTGCCCGGGGCCACGGGGGTGATCCTGCGCAACGGAGAGTCTCTTCAGATCACACGGCACAACCAGACGCGGCTCGTGATGACGGTCGACGACGCGTCGACGGCGGCCGGGTTGTTGAACGCGTTCGTCAAGCGTGCGTCCGCCGAGCCTCCCGTATCGCCATGAGACTCGGAGCCGTCCTGTGCTGATCCGTCTCGATACGTCGAGCGCCGTGCCGCTCTTTGAGCAGGTGGCTGCCTCGATCCGCGCCGACATGGCCTCCGGTCGGGTGAGCCCCGGCGACCGGCTACCGTCCGCCCGCGACGTGGCCGCCTCGCTCGACGTTAACCTCCACACCGTGCTGCGTGCGTACCAGGTCCTCAGGGACGAGGGCCTCGTCGACATGAGGCGCGGCCGCGGAGCGGTGGTGACGGCCCCCGCGGGGGCGCTGACAGGCCTCATGGCAGGCATTCGCGATCTGAGCGCCCAGGCGTCCGCCATGGGGGTCACTCCCGAGGCGCTCGCATCGCTCGTGCGCGATAGCGTCGCGAACCCTTCGCAATAGACCCAAGGCGGGGCCACTCGGGTGCGCGGTGGCGTGCGCTTTGAGACCGCGCCAATGCGCGACAGTGGGACGATAGTGACGCGGCCCCAGGCCCCGCCGCGTGGAAGGAAGACCGTGAGCACTCGCACCGCCGTCGTGACCGGAGCATCAAGTGGGATCGGAGCCGCCGCCGCTCGCGCGCTTGCGGCCCAGGGGTGGCGCGTTGTCATCGGCGCCCGTCGCGTCGACAGGCTCGAGGCTCTCGCGGCCCAGACCGGCGGTGAGGCTCACTTTCTCGACGTGACCGATGCCGCCTCGGTCGAGGCCTTCTGCGCCGAGGTGGAATCGTGTGATCTCTTGGTCAACAACGCGGGCGGCGCGCTCGGCGTGGCATCGATCGCTGAGGCGGATGACGCAGAGTGGTTGCGCATGTTTGAGATGAACGTGATGAGCACCCTCAGGGTGACGCGAGCACTGCTTCCCAAGCTCATCGCCTCGGGCGACGGTCAGATCATCACGATCGGCTCCATTGCTGGGCGTGAGGCCTACCGCGGTGGCGGCGGCTACAACGCCGCCAAGCACGCCGTGGCTGCCATGATGCGCGTCCTGCGCATCGAGATGTTGGGGCAGCCCGTGCGGATCAGCGAGATCGACCCTGGCATGGTCGAAACCGAATTCTCCGTCGTGCGATTTGGTGGCGACCAGGAGCGCGCGGACTCGCTCTATGCGGGGATGACCCCTTTGACTGCGGAGGACATCGCCGACACCGTGGCCTGGATCGCGTCACGACCGTCCCACGTGAACATCGACCAAGTGCTCATGATGCCGCGCGACCAGACCTCTGCGCAGACCGTTCACCGCACTAACTGACCTGCAGACCGCGGGGCCCCGATCATCGAGGCCCCGCAGTCTGAAGGTCGTGGCCTACAGGCCCCTAGGCGCGTGCGTCCACGAGGACGGACCGCGTGATCTGTGAGAACAGGTCCTTCGGGTCCTCGGGCGAAGTAATGAGGTCGAGCTCCCCCGCAAAGCGGGTCCCGCGGACCTGCTCGATGAGGTACTCGAGCGCCACGAAGTCCTCGATGGCGAAGCCCACCGAGTCGAAGACCGTGAGCTCGACCTCCATGAGCCGCCCGGGCGCGAGTCCGGCCACGACGCGCCACAGGGGCTCGACCGGGTGGGTCGACGGCAGGAGCTGAATCTCGCCCTCGATGCGGGTCTGCTCCTCGTGTTCCACGAAGACGCGTGCGCGCCGCAGGATTGCGGGCTCGAGCTCCGTCTTCCCCGGAGAGTCGCCACCGATTGCGTTGAGGTGCATCCCCGCGGTCACCATCTGGTCGGTCAGCACAATCGCGTTGGCCTTATCCGCCGTGCAGGTCGTGACGATGTCGCCTCCTGCGCACGCATCGGCCGCGCTTGAGGCGCGATAAACCTTGAGTCCCGTGCCTGCCATGTTGCGCTCGAACTTGTCCATCGCCGCGGGATCCACGTCCCAGATGCGCACGTGGGTGATTCCCACGATGGCCCGCATTCCGAGGGCCTGGAATTCGGACTGGCTGCCGGTGCCGATGAGGGTGAGTACGCGTGAGTCGCGGCGCGCGAGGCGCTTGGCGGCCATGGCGGAGGTGGCGGCGGTACGCAGCGCCGTGAGCAGATTCATCTCCGCGATCATGAGCGGGTAACCGGTGCGGACATCGGCAAGCACGCCAAATCCCGTGACGGTTTGCAGGCCCAGCGCGGGGTTCGACGGGTGTCCGTTGACGTATTTGAACGCGTAATGCGTGCCGTCCGAAGTGGGCATCAGTTCGATCACGCCGAGGTCGGAGTGCGAGGGGATGCGCGGCGCCCTCTCAAAATCGAGCCAGCGCGTGAATGCGGCCTCCATGCGTTCGACAAGGTCGACGATGAGGGACTCAACGCCGCGCTCGCCGATCCAGTCGCGCATGCGGGGGGTGTCGACGCAGACGATCATGAGGTCTCCTCCTTCTGCCCGCGCAGCGCGAGCGTGCAGCACTTGGCGCCGCCTCCGCCGAGCAGCAGCTCGGAGAGGTCGACACCGATGGGCTCGTACCCATGAGCGCGCAATTGGGCCTGGAAGCCTGCGGCTCGTGCGGCGGTGATGACGTGCAGGCCATCGGACACCGCGTTGAGGCCGAACACCGCGGCGTCCTCCTCCGCGACCTCGATCCCAACAGGGAACCGTCGACGGAGCTCGACGAGGCTTTCCGCGTCGAAGGCCGACGGCAGGTAGGCCACGTGCTCGTAGCCTGGACGGTCGTCTAGCACGGCGAGTGCGGTGTCGAGGTGGTAGAAATCCGCACGCACGAGGTGGAGGGGTACGACCTGGCGGTCGAAGACCAGGGCGGCCTCGTCGTGGCTTGCGGGGTCGGTGCGGAAGCCGTGCCCAGCGAGAATCACATCGCCGATCGCGAGGAAGTCGCCCTCGCCCTCGTTGACGACCGTAGAACGGTGCACGGCGTATCCGGCGTCCTCCAGCCACGTCGCATAGGCGGGACCCTCGGCTTGGCGTTGCGGGTAGTGGAAGCTCGCCGAGTAGGCCTTGCCGTCGATCACGAGGCCGCCGTTTGCGGCGAAGACCATGTCGGGCAGGCCCTCGATCGGCTCGATCTCGTGGACGTCAAAGTCGCACTGCTCGAACGCCGCGCGAAGCGTCTCCCATTGGGCGACTGCGAGCGCGGTATCGGTGGGCACCTCGGGGTTCATCCAGGGGTTGATGCGGTAGGACACGGTGAAGTGGGACGGGCGGCACATCAGTACGGTGAGCGGGACTGCCACGCGGGTGGCGAGCTCGGATCGTGCGGTAACGGTCATGGGGATCCTCCTTGGGCACAAGCATCGCAAAGAAGTCGTGCATGAACCTCACCTTCTGTGTCGAAAACGTGCGTGTATCCGGAGTGTCGTGACAGAATCGAGCGTCTACGGAGGGTGATATGGCAATCGACGATCTTGACCATCGCATTATCGATGAGCTGCGTGTCGACGGACGCGTGAGCTTCGCCGTGCTTGGCGCCCGCGTGGGGCTGTCCGCATCGGCCGTCAAGAGGAGGGTCGATAGGCTCGTCGAGGTCGGCGTGATTCGGGGCTTTGGTGTCCGCCTCGACCCAGAGCTCGACGGGCAACTGATCGAGTCCTACGTCGAACTCTTTTGCCGAGGCACGGTGGCACCCGAGGAACTCACACGTATCCTCGGCGCGATCCCCAATGTCGTGGAGGCGATCACCGTCACGGGCCAGGCCGACGCCATCGTCCGCATTCGCGCGGCGACGATGCCGGATCTGGAGGTCGCGCTTGAGAAGATTCGCGATGCGGCCCAGGTCGATAAGACGCGAAGTGCGATCGTGCTGTCGCACCTGGTCGATGCGGGGCTGCGCTGAGACGACAAGCGACGCCTCGTGGTGCCTAGGGCGGGGGAGTCACGCCCACAGAAGGTGAGCGCACACGAAGCCCGCGATGCCCCCAAACGTGGCCACGAGGGAAATCCCCAGCGCCGTGCTTCGGGTGGTGCGCCACCGGCGCTGCGCGCCTTCGGCGGTGACTGTGGTCAGCGTCTCCATGCACGTAAAACGGTCCCGCGAGGTATTTCGTTGGGTGGTGTCGAGAAGCCGAGGCCAAACCGAGACCTACCAGGTGGGTAGCCAGACGTGGATCTGTTGGTACCACGACGGGATGGCCTGCCCCGTCCACACTGGATAGAAGAACGCCGACAGCGCGAGAACCGCGACCAGGAACCAGCCGACCGCTAGGCCGCGCTTACGTGAGTAGCGGCCCTCGAGGTGGTCGGGTTGCGCAAAGCGCTGGAGGGCCCACGCGAGCGTCATCACCACGAAAGGCGCCATCGCGACCGAATAGAAGGTGAAGATCGTTCGGTGGGCGTACGGCTCCCACGGGAGCCAGCCGACGAGTATCCCGGCAGCGAGGATCATTCCGAGGCCGTCGTTCTTGACCAGGATCCGCCATATCGCGAAACACAGCGCCGCGAGCCCCGCCCACCAGATCAGGGGGTTTCCTACCGAGGTGATCTGCTCGACGCATGAGCCGCCGAAGCAGTGTGACGTGTCCGTGCGCTCAAAATAGAACGCGGTAGGCCGGAACTGGATGATCCAGCCCGCGGGGTGCGATTCCCACGGATGGGGGCTCTCCAGATTCCTGTGGTAATTCATCATGCTCACGTGGTAGTGCCACAGGGACCGCAGTGCCTCCGGGAGCCACGTCACGCCCTCTCCGGGGTTTTTCTGTGCCCAGTCCCGACCGTATGAGCCGTCGTTGGCGAACCAGTTGGCCCACTGCGCGACGTACGTGGCGGGCATGAGCGTCACTGCGGCGAACGCCCCAGGCAGCGCCGAGCGAAGCGCCGCGCCAGGGAGCCAGCGGGCATAGCCAGCGGCCCGCCTATCTACGGCATCCAAAATCACGAACAGCACGAGGAACGCCGCAGCGAAGATCGCGCCGGACCACTTCACTCCCGACGCGAGGCCGAATGAGACGATGGCCGCGAGGCGCCACCATCGGACGCCTACGAGCGGCCCGAATCGCCCCGTGACGTCGGGAGGATGGGCCGCATAGATCCGTTGGGCTCGCCATCTGTCGAGCCAGAGCAGCGCGAAACCCGCGACGACAAAGAACGTGAGAAAGATGTCGAGGATCGCGGTGCGTGACAAGACGATGTGTTCACCGTCGACCGCGAGGAGCACTCCGGCGACGCCGCCCCAGAGCGTCGACCTCGTGATGCGCCGCACGAGCAGTGCCACGATCAGCACCGTCATGGTCCCCAGGAACGCGCCCGCGAGGCGATAGCCGAAGGGCCCGTTCCCGCCGATCCTCATCCCCGCGGCGATCAGGAGCTTGCCCACCATGGGGTGAACCACGTAGTCGCCTTCGTCCGTGAGGTCGGAGAAGTCGCCCTGGGCAAAGTGCCCGTTGTCGTCTCCCCAGTCGCCCTCATAGCCGAGTTGCAGGAGCGAATAGGCGCCGCGCGCGTAGTAGACCTCGTCAAAGACGAGTACGCGGGGATGGCCCAGGTCGGCGAACCGCAAGAGCGCGGCCAGAGCCGTCACCGAGGCTGCCATGACGGTCGCACGCCAGCGCCAGAGGGTCATGATCACATCCAGAGCCTAAGCCCTCGGCCCAGGCGCGTCCGCGATCGGGCGGCGCCGTGTGTCACCCTTGGGTCATGACTGGTCGCATCGTGTTGGCTGCCACGCCCATCGGCAACGTGAACGATGGCTCCGCCCGACTGTGGGAGGCCCTTGTCTCTGCCGACGTCGTGGCCGCCGAGGACACTCGCGTGACCAGGGACCTCGCCTCGCGGGCCCAGGTGCGCATTGGCGGCGAGCTCGTCGCGCTGCATGATCACAATGAGGCCCGTACGGGAGCCTGGCTCATCGAGAGGGCTCTCGCGGGCGAGACGATTCTGGTGGTTTCGGACGCCGGCATGCCGCTCGTGTCCGACCCCGGTTATCGCCTTGTCACGGCGGCGATCGAGGCGGGAGTCGACCTCACGGTGCTCCCAGGGCCCTCGGCGCCACTCGCGGCGCTCGCGCTCTCGGGCCTCCCTACGGATCGCTTCGCGTTCGAGGGATTCCTGCCTCGCAAGGAGGGAGAACGCTCCGCGGCGCTCGCGGGCCTGGCTCTCGAGGAGCGCACGCTGATCTTTTTCGAGGCGCCGCATCGGCTTGCCGTCATGCTTGCCTCGATGGCGCTCGCGCTGGGAGGTGACCGTAAGGCCTCAGTGTCACGCGAGATCACCAAGAAGTTCGAGGAGACGCGTAGGGGCACGTTGGGCGAACTCGCGGACTGGGCGGCGCAGTCCGAGGTGCGTGGGGAGATTGTCGTGGTGGTCGCGGGGCGGTCGCATGAGGCTCCTTCCCTCGTGACGATGGTCGATGAGGCGCTTCGTCGGATCACGACGGGGGAGCGGGCCAAGGACGTGGTGGCGGACCTCGCCGCCACCTTCAGCGTGCCTCAGCGAGACCTGTACGCGGCCGTGGTGGCCGCACGGTCGGCCGCACGCTCGGCCGCTCCCTCGACGTAGGCGCTACCGCCTCGGCGGACGGCCTGCGCCATCCCGCATTGCGGTGGCGGTGCCGTCGGTAGGATGAAGCCCATGTCACGCATCCTCTCCGCCGTCGCCTGGCCGTATGCCAACGGCCCCCGCCACATCGGCCACGTCGCCGGTTTTGGTGTGCCCTCCGACGTGTTTAGCCGTTATATGCGAATGGCGGGGCACGACGTGCTCATGGTTTCGGGGACCGATGAGCACGGCACCCCGATCCTGGTGCAGTCAGAGCGTGAGGGTGTGAGCCCCCTGGAACTCGCCGACAGGTACAACAGGGTCATCGTCGAGGACCTCACGCAGTTGGGCCTCACGTACGACCTGTTCACCAGGACCACGACCGGCAATCACTATGCGGTTGCCCAAGAGCTGTTCCGCTCGGTGCACGCGAACGGCTACATGGTGGCGCGGACCACGCGCGGCGCGATCTCACCCTCCACGGGTCGCACCCTGCCCGACCGCTATATCGAGGGCACGTGCCCCATTTGCAGCTATGACGGTGCCCGCGGCGACCAATGCGATAACTGCGGCAACCAGCTCGACCCCTTCGACCTGATCAACCCCGTCTCCAAGATCAATGGCGAGACGCCCAAGTTCATCGAAACCGAGCACTTCTTCCTGGACCTCCCCGCGCTCGCGGTCGAGCTTGCGGAGTGGCTTGGTGCCCGCAACGGGTGGCGCCCCAACGTCCTCAACTTCTCGCTCAACCTGCTCAAGGACGTGCGCCCGCGAGCGATGACACGCGACATCGACTGGGGGATCCCGGTGCCGCTTGAGGGCTGGGAAGACAACCCCACCAAGCGCCTCTACGTATGGTTCGACGCGGTCATCGGTTACCTGAGCGCGTCGATCGAGTGGGCCCGCCGCAAGGGCGACCCGGAGATGTGGCGCCTGTGGTGGAACGACCCGGCCGCGCTCTCGTATTACTTCATGGGCAAGGACAACATCACCTTTCACTCCCAGATCTGGCCCGCGGAACTGCTCGCAGCCAACGGGAAGGGCTCGCGCGGAGGCGAGGTCGGCTCGTTCGGAGCGCTCAACCTCCCCACCGAGGTGGTGTCGAGCGAATACCTGACCATGGAGTCGAGCAAGTTCTCCTCGTCTCGCGGCCACGTCATCTACGTGCGCGACATGATGGCGCGCTATCAGCCCGATGCGCTGCGCTACTTCATCGCGACGGCCGGCCCCGAGACGTCGGACGCAGACTTCACGTGGTCGGAGTTCAAGCGCCGCACCAACGACGAGCTGGTCGCGGGCTGGGGAAACCTTGTCAACCGGACGGCCTCGCTGCTGCACAAGAACGTGGGCTCGATCCCCGCACTCGACAACCTTGCCGAGATCGATAGGGCCGCGCTCGCGAGTTCTCAGGCGGGATTCGACGAGGTCGGCAGGCTTATCGGGATTCAGCGTCAACGCCAGGCCATAGGCGAGGCGATGCACGTGATCTCCGACGCCAATAAGTACCTCGCCGACACCGCGCCGTGGAAGCTCAAGACCACCGATCCGGAGCGCATGAAGACGGTGCTGGGCGTGGCCGCGCAGCTCGTGTCCGATGCGAATACCCTCATGGCGCCGTTCCTTCCTCACAGCGCACAGAAGGTTCACGAGGCGCTTGGCGGCGAGGGAGTGTTTTCGCCGATGCCTCACATCGCCGAGGTCGACGACCTTGACCTGCCAGACCGCAGTTACCCGATCATCGAGGGTGACTACACGGTGCAGCACGGCACCTGGAAGCGCCACGACCTGGTGGCTGGGACCGCGGTTCCACCGCCCGTGCCGATCTTTACCAAGCTCGACGACGACATCGTCGAGGCCGAGCTCGAGCGGATGCGCTCCGAGTCGTGAGTTCCGCGCGGTGGGCCGCGCCACCAGAGCCGTTGCCGCGCCCGCTCGTCGACAACCACTGCCACCTCGAGTTTGAGTACAACGGGGCATCCGAACGCACCCTGACCGAGCGCCTCGACGAGGCCTCGGCGGTGGGGGTGACGCGTGCCGTGCAGATCGGCTGCGAGATCGACTCGGCGCGATGGACGGCCGACGCGATCATGAGCGAGCCTCGCCTCGTGGGTGGCGTCGCTCTTCACCCCAATGAGGCGCCTCTGCACGCGAACGGCACCCATGCGTCGGGACTGAACTACGACGAGGCCTTCGCCGAGATCGCGCGGCTGGCGCGCCTCCCGCGCATGCGGGTGATCGGCGAGACAGGGCTCGACTATCACCACACGGGGCCAGAGGGGCGTGACGCGCAGATCCGCTCGTTCAGGGACCACATCGCGCTGACCAAGGAACTCGACCTCGTGCTCCAGATCCATGACAGGGATGCCCATGCCGACGTCCTGGACGTGCTCGAGCGCGATGGCGCGCCACGGCGCACCGTGTTCCACTGCTTCTCGGGTGACGCGGGAATGGCACGCGTGTGCGTCGACCGCGGTTACTACCTGAGTTTCGCAGGCAACGTGACCTTCAAGAACGCGGGCGAGTTGCGCGCGGCGCTCGCGGTCACGCCCCTTGAGCGAGTGCTCGTGGAGACGGACTCGCCGTTCCTTACGCCCCATCCCCACCGCGGGGACGTGAACTCTCCCGCCCAGGTGGCGGCGACGGTTCGGGTGATGGCGGGCGTGCTCGGCGTTGAGCTCGAGGCCGCATGTGACGTAATCGACCGCACGTGCGAGAGCCTGTACGGCCCCTGGTAGGAGGGGCTGCCTCGGGTTCAATCTCCGATATCCCGTCCTTGGGGGCCTCTTCCACGCGCGACTGCCGCTAGCATTGGCGCGATAGGCCCAGCATTGTGCTGATTCTGCTTGGGTTTGCGTGGCGACGCGCCGATATGAGACAAAGAGACCGCATAAATGTTCGGCCGACCCGAAGGACCGCATGACTTATAGGATCTTGCCACCTGCCCCAGGCGGCCGCCGAGAGCGGCGCCTGCAGAGTCGTGCGCGCCTTCGCACGTACCGCCAGGTCGGCAGTTCCCTCGCGGTGATGGCCCTCGCCGCAGGCAGTTTTGTTTCGGCTGGTGCGGACGAAATCGCGAGCCGGTGGATGCCCGAGCAAACCATAGGAGTGAGCGCCGTAAGCCCAGTGGTCGCGAGCGCGGACGAGGTTTCCGTGCTGACGGTGACGACGGAGAACACGATTGCGAATGGCACCGTGGAGCAGGCCGATGCCAGCGCCAAGGTAGGGACCCGTCGTGTGGTTCAGTCGGGTGCTCCGGGCGTCGAACTCGTGAGCTACACCGTCACGACCGTCAATGGGGTAGAAGTGGACAGGCAGCCGGGCATCACTGTCCTGATGTCCGAACCCACGGACGAGATCGTCGCGGTGGGTGCCCTGTCGATTCCCGCGGCGACGGCTGTTCAGAAGGGCACGAACAGGGCGCTCGGACAGCAGATGGCGCTCGACCTGTATGGCTGGTCAGGCGACCAATGGTCGTGCCTCGACAACCTCTGGGCGCGGGAGTCGGGCTGGTCGCATACGGCCCAGAACCCGAGTACTCCTGCATATGGAATCCCGCAAGCCAATCCGGGGTCGAAGATGGCCGGATTCGGCGCGGACTGGCAGACGAACCCTGCCACGCAGATCGCGTGGGGGCTTTCGTACATCAAGACGCATCCGAAGTACGGGACTCCGTGTGCGGCATGGGGTCACTTCACCGCCAAGAATTGGTATTAGGCCGCGGTGGCCGATCTCCTCGGACCGACTGACGTCCGCACCCTTGCCGAGTCGCTCGGTGCCTCTCCCACGAAGAAGTGGGGCCAGAACTTTGTCGTCGACCCCGGAACCGTGCGGCGCATCGTGCGCATCGCGGGCGTCACTCCGGGCGACCACGTCGTCGAGGTGGGCCCCGGGCTGGGTTCGCTGACGCTGGCGCTGCTCGAGGCCGGAGCCCACGTCACCGCGATCGAGATCGATCCGGTGCTCGCGGGCGCGCTCCCCGCGACGGTGGCCCAACGCGCGCCCGATAGGGCCCATGACCTCACCGTGATCCAGGACGACGCGCTGCGTGTCCGTAGCCTTGGCGAGGGCGCACCCGACCCCACCCTTCTGGTGGCCAACCTGCCGTACAACGTGTCGGTGCCGGTCCTCCTTCACTTCCTCGAACACTTCCCCACGCTCACTCGCGTGCTGGTCATGGTCCAATCCGAGGTCGCCGATCGGCTCGCGGCGCCCCCAGGCTCGCGGACCTACGGGATCCCGAGCGCGAAGGCCGCCTGGTATTGCGAGGTGCGGCGAGCGGGCGATATCGGACGGTCCGTGTTCTGGCCCGTGCCCCGCGTGAACTCTGCACTCATCTTGATGACGAGGCGTGCCGAGCCTCTGACGTCGGCCCCACGCGAGAGGGTTTTTGCTGTCATCGACGCGGCGTTCTCTCAACGCCGCAAGGCGCTGAGAGGGGCGCTCTCTGGAGTGGCCGGCTCCGCGACGATCGCCGAGGACGCCCTGCGTGCAGCGGGAATCGAGCCGCTCACACGTGGTGAGCAATTGGGGATCGAGGCCTTTGCGCGCATCGCCGAGGAGCTTCCGGGTGTCAAGGCGGTGCGATGACCGTCGATCTCGCTATGGGTGGAACGGTGCGTCGCCGTGTGCGCGCGCGGGCCTCCGGCAAGGTCAACCTGCAGCTTTCTGTGGGGCCTCGTCGTGAGGATGGCTATCACCCGCTCGCGACGGTTTTTCAGGCTGTCGACCTTTACGAGACGGTGACCGCCGAGGTGCGTGGCGATGGCGTCATCTCCCTGAGCGTCGCAGCGGCACCTGGCTTTGACGGCGACGTGGACTCGGTGCCTCTTGACCGCACCAACCTCGCCTGGCGCGCCGCGGAGGCGGTGCGCTCGGAGTTCGGCATCACCGACGGAATCGATCTGAGCATTCTCAAGGGCGTGCCTGTCGCCGGAGGGATGGCTGGCGGTAGCGCCGACGCCGCGGCGGCCCTCGTGGCGTGTGCCGAGGCCTGGGACTGTGGGGCCACCCGTGACGACCTGATGCGGCTTGGGGCAGCGCTAGGAGCGGACGTGCCCTTCGCGCTCGCGGGTCACACGGCAGTGGGGATGGGACGCGGCGACGAGCTGTCGCCCGCCATGTCTCATGGGCAGTTCGAATGGGTGTTCGCGATTCAACGCGAGGGCCTGTCCACGCCGAGCGTCTTCGCTCGCTTTGATGAGCAGGTCGCGCGCGGAAAGCACCACGTCGCTCACCCACAGGTGGACGCCGAGGTGATGGCCGCGTTGATGGCGGGGGACGCCGCGCGGCTTGGCAATGCTTTGTCGAACGACCTTCAGGATGCGGCACTATCGCTCGCGCCCCGCCTCCATGGCGTGATGGAGGCAATGGAGGAGGCCGATGCCCTCGGCATCGTCGTGTCGGGTTCGGGCCCCACGATCGCCGCACTCGCGGCGAGTAAGCCCCACGCCCTGGCGATCGCCGCGCACGTCCACGCCGCGGGAGCCGCCGACGTCGTCCTGACCGCCAGCGGCCCCGCGATGGGAACCGTGGTCCTCGAGGGCTAGACCCCCTAGACGGTGCGACTACTTCTTGAGCGAGTCGCGAATCTCGGCGAGCAACTGAATCTCGGTGGGGCCGGCTTCTGCCTCGACCGCGGGCTTCTTGAACCTGTTCATCGGGACGACGATCAGGAAGTAGATGGCTGCGGCGACGGCGAGGAAGTTGAGGATCGCCGTGAGGACAGGGCCGAAGGCCAGCACGGCGTCCTTGCCGATGTCGATGTTGCCGACCATGTCGAGGTTCGGTTGGCCGAAGACGCGTGCGATGAGCGGCGTGATGAGCCCCTCGACGATCTTGGTGACGATGGGCGCGAACGCCGAGCCAATGACGAAGGCTACGGCCAAGTCGATGACGTTGCCGCGCATGATGAATTCTTTGAAGCCCTTAAGCATGAGTGTTCTCCTCGTGGTGGGAGGGCGTCTGCCGCGCCCCTGCAACTAATTTAGGGCATAAGTCCTAGGCGCGGGCTGTGGCGTCGTGCCGCGGCGCTACTCGGCCTGGCGGGGCATCTCGGGCTCGCGCTCTAGCCCGCTCAGGCCGTTCCAGGCGAGGTTGACGAGGTGAGCGGCGACGACGTTCTTCTCGGGCTCGCGCACCTCGGCCCAGTGCTGTCCTGCGAGCGCGACCTGTCCCACGAGCATCTGGGCGTAGAAGGGCGCCGCGAGCGGATCGAGCCCCCTGCGAGAGAACTGGTCTCCGAGCAGCCCCTCGACCTGCGCGGAGACGTCTCCGAGGAGCGACGAGAACGTGCCTCCCGCCTGTGCGACGGGGGAGTCGCGTACCAGGATGCGGAAGCCGTCTGGAGACTCTTCGATGTATCCCAGCAAAGCCAGTGCGGCCCGCTCCACGAGCTGTCGAGGGTGGGCCTTCCCCGCGAGCGATCCCGATAGGGCGCCCAACAGGGCCTCGACCTCACGGTCGACGATCACGGCATAGAGGCCTTCTTTGCCACCAAAGTGCTCGTAGACGACCGGTTTGGAGACATCGGCCCGTGCCGCGATCTCCTCAACCGAGGTGCCGTCGAAGCCTTTTTCGGCAAAGAGCGCCTTGGCCACTACGATAAGTTGCTCACGGCGTTGGCGTGCGGTCATTCGTGCACGTGGAATTCGTTTTGCCTCGTCTGTCACAGTCCTAGTGTGCACGGATTCCTGGCAGACTTGAGCGCCGGAGCCCCCTTGGGGCTCATTTCCGCCCTAGTGTAATGGCAGCATGCAGGCCTTTGGAGCCTTGCGGTCTAGGTTCGAATCCTGGGGGCGGAACTCACACCGGTAGACTGCGGGAGACAAACCCCTCGGGGTCGAAAACCCAGTCCCAAGGGGGTGCGGTGAGCACAACGCAACCGGCCGCAGTGATGATTCTCGCGGCGGGCGAAGGAACGCGAATGCGTTCCGGGACCCCCAAGGTGATGCACCGTATCGGCGGGCGTTCGCTCCTCCACCACGCGATTGCCGCGGCTCAGGGGCTTGATCCCGAGCGGCTCGCGATCGTCGTCCGTCATGCGCGTGACGTCGTGGCGGGGCACGCTCTCGAGGCCGCTCCTCAGGCACTGATCGCCGATCAGGACGACATCGCGGGCACGGGTCGCGCCGTGTGGTGCGGGCTGAGCGCGCTCGACGCCACCGCGCAGGCCTTTGCTCTCGCGCATGGTCATGACCGCGACACCGTGATGTCTCGGCAGGTCACCGGCGCCATCGTCGTCACGTCGGCCGACGTGCCGCTTGTCGACACCGCGCTCCTTTCGGCGATGCTCGCCGACCACGTCGAGGGCGCGCGCGCCGTGACCGTGATGACCACCAAGGTGACCAATCCGACGGGCTATGGCCGCATCGTGAGGGACTCGGACGGTTCGCTTGCGGCGATCGTCGAGCAGAGAGACGCCACAGGGGCGCAGCTTGCGATCGACGAGATCAACGCCGGAATTTACGTCTTCGATGCCGCCACGTTGCGTGAGGCTATCGCCTCGCTCACGACCGATAACGCGCAGGGCGAGCTATATCTCACCGATGTGGTCGCGATCGCGAGGGCCGCGGGCAAGGGTGTCGGCGTGTTCCTTGCGGCCGACGGGAAGGCGGTCGAGGGGGTCAATGACCGCGTGCAGCTCGCGGCCGCGGCATCACACCTGCGCGACCGGGTCCTTGAGCGCTGGATGCGCGAGGGAGTCACCATCGTCGACCCGTCCACTACGTGGATCGACGTCACGGCGACCCTTGAGCCCGACGCGACGGTTCTGCCAGGAACCCAGTTGTTTGGCACGACGTCGGTCGCGACGGGTGCCGTGGTGGGCCCGGACTCCACCCTCACCAACGTGACGGTGTGCGAGAACGCCACGGTCATCCGCACCCATGGATCCGACTCGGCCATCGGCGTCGGCGCGACGGTCGGGCCCTTCTCTTACCTCAGGCCGGGAACGGTGCTGGGCGCGTCAGGCAAGATCGGCGCGTTCGTCGAGACCAAGAATGCGACCATCGGTGACCACTCGAAGGTTCCGCACCTCAGCTACGTGGGTGACGCCACGATCGGCGAGTACTCGAACATCGGCGCGGCCACGATCTTTGTGAACTACGACGGCGTGCACAAGTCCCATTCGTTCGTGGGTGACCACGTGCGCATCGGCTCGGATAATTCGCTCATTGCCCCCGTGACGATCGGCGATGGCGCTTATACCGGCGCCGGCGCGACCATTCGGCGAGACGTCCCCGCGGGCGCGATGTCGCGCAACAATGCGCCGCAGCAGATTGTCGAGGGTTGGGTGGAATCACGCCGGCCAGGCACAGAGTCGGCCGCCGCGGCGGCTCTGGCACGCACAACGGGAGGTTCCGCCGGTGCTGCCGGCGTCGCCGACCCGATACCGTTGAGTCAAGACAGCGCGAGTGGGAGCGAATAATGACGTCGGTGATCTCGGACACGAGCGAACGCAGGATGGTCTTCGTGAGCGGTCGCGCTCACCCAGAGCTGGCCGATCAGGTCGCTCGGGAACTCGGCATTGAGGCGGTTCCCACCACCGCGTACACCTTTGCCAACGGCGAGCTGTATGTGCGTTTTGGGGAGAGCGTGCGCGGCGCGAACGCGTTCGTCCTGCAGTCTCACGCGGCGCCCATCAACGAGGCGATCATGGAGCAGTTGATCATGGTCGACGCGCTTAAGCGTGCGTCCGCCAAGAACATCACCGTGATCATGCCCTGCTACGGCTACGCGCGTCAGGACAAGAAGCACAAGGGACGTGAGCCGATCTCGGCCCGACTCATGGCCGACTTGTTCAAGACCGCCGGCGCCGACCGCATCATGTCTGTTGACCTCCACACCTCGCAGATCCAGGGCTTCTTCGACGGCCCCGTCGATCACCTGTGGGCGATGCCCTTGCTCGCGCAGTACGTGCGTAGCCGCGTGGCCCCCGGCAACCTCACGATCGTCTCTCCCGACGCCGGGCGCGTGCGCCTTGCCGACCAGTGGTCCGACCACATGGGGGCGCCGCTCGCGATCATTCACAAGCGTCGTGACCCCTCTGTCCCCAACCAGGTCAAGGTCCACGAGCTCGTGGGCGAGGTCGAGGGCCGCACGTGTGTTTTGGTCGACGACATGATCGACACGGGTGGCACCATCGTCCAGGCCGCGAACGCGCTCTTTGAGAACGGGGCCAAGGACGTCATCGTCGCCTCGACTCACGGGCTGCTATCTGGTCCCGCTGTCGAGCGCCTGCGCGACTCTCAGATCTCCGAGGTCATCGTCACGGACACGCTGCCCATCTCGGAAGAGAAGCGCTTTGACAAGCTCACCGTGCTGTCGATCGCTCCGCTGATCGCCCGCGCGGTGCGCGAGGTTTTCGACGATGGCTCGGTCACGAGCCTGTTCAACGGCGGGGTCTGAACTCCGCTAGCACCACGCTCTTGGCGTGAACTCGGGGTTGATCCCGATCCACCAGCCCCCGTCGTCGGCGCGCAGGCCCGCGATGCCTGCGTCCTGCAGGTGGAGTTCGTCATCCGGGGTGGGGGAATGATTGCCGCTCGCGAGCAGCGCATCCCAACGCTCGACCGCGTACGGATTGCCCGGCGTTGCGAGCGCGAGGTCGCGACCTCGGAGGCGGTTGATGACCTTCCAGTCGCCCTCCGAGGCACCTGAGGCGTGCATGGCGGGACCAGTCCATGCACCGCAGGAGCAGTCGTAGTAGTCGATGATGCCCGCTCGCCACTCCGCGTCCGCGCCCTCGAAGGGGTTGAAGGGCACCTGCTGGTACCACCCGAAGGGCAGCCGTATCTCGAAGTGGATCACCGCGGAGCCCTCCGGCAGGGCCTTGTTGTCGTAGCCCTGGGGTTGTTCGTTGGCGATGCGCAGCAGGCTGGACTCACCCCACGTCGCCTCGATGGTGGTGACGCCAGTCCACTGCGGCTCCAGAGTGGGAGCGCTCATCGGATGCGGCGTATCCACCACGACTCAGTCGAGTATCTACCCCTGAAGACGGTGGTCGGGCTCGAAAAGTTGGGTAGCTCTTGACTCAGTGATCCGATTGTATGGGGAGACGCTTCTGGGGGTCGCGGGGCCGTCGCGGAAGCAGTAGACTATCGGGGTTCCTCGGCGAGGCTGACTCACCATCGAGTTAGCGTGATCGACGCGGCAGATGGCCTCTGGCCTGCCTCGCTTGGGCCCCCATCTGACGTATATGAGGAGAAATCATGTCCGACCTTCTGACCCTCGCCGCCGAGGCGCGCACCGAATTTGGCAAGGGCTTCGCCCGCCGCGCACGCGTCGCAGGCAAGATCCCCGCAGTGCTCTACGGTCACGGTTCGGACCCCGTCCACGTGTTCCTTTCCGGGCACGAGGCGACGATGGCGCTCAAGCACTCGAACGCGCTTCTCACGATCATCGTTGACGGTGCGCCGGTGCTCACCATCGCGAAGGACATCCAGAAGGACTACGTGCGCCGCACGATCGCCCACGTCGACCTTCTGATTGTCAAGAAGGGCGAGAAGATTACGGTTGACGTGCCCTTGCACCTCACCGGTGAAGCGTTCCCCGGCTGTGTCGCGGTGCTCGAGCACAACTCCGTGTCGGTCGAGGCCGAGGCAACCAACCTGCCCGAGCGTTTCGAGATCTCCGTCGAGGGACTGACCGACGGCCAGCACGTCACCGCCGGCGAGATCACGCTGCCCGAAGGCTCAGCGCTGCTCACCGAGAGCAACCTCACCGTCGTGTTCGTCACCGAGACCCGCGCCGAGGCTGCCGCCGATGACGAAGAGGCCAGCCCGACTGCGGTCGTCGCTGAAGCCGCCGACTCACAGTAGAAGTCGTTGGTGTTCGCCCGGCTTGCGCGCTTGCGTGCAGCCGGGCGTTCGCTTTTCCCCGCCCGATACGCCGCACCCCAGGAGGACGCAGTGACCACACTCGTCGTGGGCCTCGGTAACCCCGGGCCGGAATACGCTCAGACCCGACACAACGTGGGCCAGATGGTGATCGATGAGCTGTCAAGGCGCTACAACGGTGCCTTGTCGCGCAACAAGAAGACGAATGCTGTCGAGACGACGGTGCGGATCGGTGGCGTGGGGCCGTCGAGCGTGGCCGTCGCGCTCGCGAAGCCGCTGTCCTACATGAACCTTTCGGGCGGCCCCGTGAGCTCGCTCGTCAAGTACTACTCGGTCGAGCCCGACGCCGTCGTGGTGGTTCATGATGAACTCGACGTGCAGTTTGGCGCCATCCGCCTCAAAAAGGGCGGAGGCTCGGCGGGCCACAACGGCCTCAAGGACATCTCGAAGGCTCTCGGTACCCCCGACTACGTGCGCGTCCGCGTGGGCGTAGGCAGGCCGCCAGGTCGCCAGGACGCGGCCGACTACGTGCTTAAGCCTTTCACTACGACCGAGCGCAAGGAGCTTGACCTCGTGGTCGCCCTTGCCGCAGATGCGGTCGAGGACCTGGTGGCGAAGGGCCTCGCGGAGGCGCAGCAGCGCTTTCACTCGGTCGGTTAGCGCGGATTGTGCCCGGTGCGGGGGTGGACACCACCTGGGGAGGCGCGACTACGATCAAGTGAGTCGGCTCTGACGTTCCCCAGCACCACGCGAGCCGCTTTCGGTCCTCGTGCGCCAACGATTTCATCCCAGGGAGTCCCCATTGTCTTCAGGTCGCTTTGACTGGACGATCCCGCAGGTCACGACGCGCGGGTTCGGTGCCGCGCTGTTCGACCTTGACGGGGTCCTCACGCCCACCGCCGACGTGCACATGGCCGCCTGGCGGCGTATGTTCTCCGGCTACTTCGAGCAGCGTGGGGTGTTGCCCGCCTACTCCGACGACGACTACTTCTCGTATATCGACGGCAAACCTCGTTACGACGGCGTGCGTGCGTGTCTCGCGTCGCGTGGAATCTCGTTGCCAGAGGGGCAGCCAGAGGACCCCGCGGGCGATCGGACAGTGTGTGCTCTGGGCAATGCCAAGAACGATGCCTTCAACGCGGTGCTGAGCGATGAGGGTGTAGCGCCGTTCCCAGGCTCAGTCGCTCTGCTCGATCACCTCGAGTCTCTTGGCATTCCGATCGCCGTGGTGTCGAGTTCGCGTAACGCGGCAGATGTCCTCAAGGTCGCAGGTCTCGCCGACCGGTTCGAGATCGTCGTCAGCGGACTGGTGGCGGCCAAGCAGGGCCTGCCAGGCAAGCCCTCGCCCGCCACCTATGAGTACGCGGCCCACCTGCTGGGTGTGGACACGCGTGACTCGGTGGTTCTGGAGGACGCGATCTCGGGCGTGCAGGCGGGTGCCGCAGGCGACTTTGGCTTAGTGATTGGCGTCGACAGGGGCGCAGGGGCCGAGGAACTTGCTCGGCACGGCGCCACCGTGGTGGTGTCTGACCTCGGGGAGCTGGTGCAGAAGTGAAGTCAAGCTTTCGCGAATATGACGACATGAGGCTTCCCGAGTACGTCGACCGGTTGAGGTTTCCCGCGGATCCGTGGCGCCTGACCGAGGCGGCGTACGACGCGAAGGACATCGGGACCACCGAGACGTTGTTCGCGGTAGGCAATGGCTACCTTGGCTTCAGGGGAAATGTCGAGGAGGGGCAGGACGCGTATGCGCACGGCACCTTCATCAACGCCTTCCACGAGACGTGGCCGATCCGTCACGCGGAGGAGGCATACGGCTTCGCGCGCACTGGCCAAACCATCGTTAATGTGCCCGATTCGAAGGTCATTCGGCTGTACATCGACGACGAGCCGTTGTTGCTTTCGTTCGCGGACCTGGTGGAGTACAGCCGCACGCTCGACATGCGCGATGGTGTCCTGACACGTGATCTCCTGTGGCGCACACCAGCAGGGAACCGGGTGCGCGTCCGGTCCCGCCGCATGGTGTCGTTTACCCACAGGCACGTCGCGGTCATGACCTTTGAGGTGACGCTCCTGGACAAGGAGGCCCCCGTCGCGATCTCGTCGCAGTTGCTCAACAGGCAAGCGGGGGTGAGTACCTACCGCACCAAGGCCGTGACAACCGAGATTGAGGATCCACGCAAGGCCGCGGCGATGGACACGAGGGTGCTCGAGCCGCGCATGAAGAGGAACGATGACGGACGTCTGATCCTTGGTTACCAGTGCGCCAATTCCGGGATGACCATCGCGGTGGCTATGGACCACACCATCGAGACCGAATCCGACTTCGAGCGCAAGACCGAGGTCGAGGACGACTACGCGAAGCACGTCTTCACCGGAACGCTCAAGCCGGGACAGAAGCTGACTCTGACCAAGACCGTGAGCTACCACACGTCGCGCAGGGTCCCCGCGAACGAGCTCGCGGACCGATGCACTCGCACCCTGGATCGCTTGAAGGAAGAGGGCACGGACCAGCAATTCGAGGAGCAACGCGAGTGGCTCGACGACTTCTGGGCCCGCTCGGATGTGGTGATCGAAGGCAACGACGGTCTGCAGCAGGCCGTGCGGTGGAACCTTTTCCAGCTCGCGCAGGCCTCGGCGCGTGGAGACGGAAGCGGCATCTCCGCCAAGGGAGTCTCGGCGGCGGGCTACGGAGGGCACTACTTCTGGGACACCGAGATCTATGTGGTCCCGTTCTTCACGTACACCTCTCCGGTGATCGCGCGCAACGCGCTGCGCTACCGGTACCGCATTCTCGATGCCGCACGCCAGCGGGCCGCGGAGTTGGCTCAACGCGGCGCACTGTACCCCTGGCGAACGATCAACGGCGAGGAGGCCTCGGCGTATTACGCGGCGGGCACCGCGCAATATCACATCGATGCCGACATCTCGTATGCGATCAACAAGTATGTGCGCGCGACGGGGGACGATGAGTTCCTGGCGCGAGAGGGCATCGATATCCTCGTCGAGACCGCGCGCATGTGGGTCGACCTGGGGTTCTGGCGCAAGATGAAGGGCAAGGCTCCGTCCTTCCGCATTCACGGCGTGACAGGGCCCGACGAGTACACGACCGTGGTGAACGACAACCTGTATACCAATGTGATGGCGCGCTTCAACCTGCGATGCGCCGCAGAGTCGGTGCGCAAGCTCGCGGACACCTGGCCTGACCAGCACGCGCGCATGGTGTCCCGTCTCGACCTCAAGACAGAGGAAATCGAGGAGTGGGAACGCGCGGCCGAGGCGATGGCCATCCTGTGGGACGACAACCTTGGTATCCACCCGCAGGACGCGCTCTTCAACGAGCGCGAGGTGTGGGACCTGGCGAACACCCCTGCCGACAAGCGTCCGCTCCTCTTGCACTTCCACCCTCTCGTGATCTACCGCTTCCAGGTGCTCAAGCAGGCCGATGTGGTGCTGGCGCTTTTCCTCCAAGGAGAGCACTTCTCGCTCGAGGAAAAGTTGGCCGACTTCGAGTATTACGACCCGATCACCACGGGCGACTCGACGCTGTCAGGCGTGGTGCAGTCGATTATCGCCGCGGAGGTGGGGTATCACGAGCTCGCGCTCAGGTATTTCTGGGACTCCGTTTTTGTCGACCTCGCCGACCTGCACTCGAACACGGGCGACGGCGTGCACGTGGCTTCGGCAGGCGGTGTGTGGTCCGCGTTGGTGTTTGGTTTTGGTGGCATGAAGGACAACGGGGCGATGCTCCGCTTCGATCCCAGGCTCCCCGACGCCTTCCCGTCTCTCACCTTCCGGATGGCGCAGCATGGGACACGGCTGCGGGTCACGGTGCGGCACGCGTCGATAGCCTTTGCGATCGAGGAGGGACACGCTCTCACCGTCGACGTACGGGGTGAACTCGTGACCGTCACGCGAGGCGACGAGGTGGTGGTGCCTCTCAAGGATCAGGGTCCGCGCATTGCGGGGAGTCCCGATCCCGAGAAGTTCCACGGGGCCCTGCGCGCCGACGGCACGATCATCACAGCCTCGCTTCCGCCGAGCGCGGGCGACGATGACGTCATGGACATCGAGTACGAGGCTCCCTCGGCGCTTCAGTAGCGCGCTGGAGGGGAGCCCTCACGTCGTAGTCTGGGACTCCACTGCCAGGCCCCCGTCGATGTAAGTTCATGGGGTTCACCTGGTCGACGGTCGATCGGACCGGACGCTCACTTCACGACATGGATCTTCCGGAGGACAACGCATGGGCATCACGAAGCACATGGCTCACGCCGTCACTGTTGCGGCTTTTGGCGCGAGCCTGCTGGGGCTGGCCGGTTGCTCGACCGCGATCAACGGTGTCACCGCCAACACCGCTGCGACGGATGGACCGGTAGTCAAAGAGCTCTTGACGGTGGGATTCGTGTCCAGCGGTGCCGATGACGCGTGGAGTGTGGCAAACGAGGCCGATATCAAGAGTTCCTTCACCAAGGAGGCAGGCTTCGATCTGGAATACGCGCCAGTATCCGGCGTCAACCAGAAGGCACAGATCGATGCCTTCGGCGCCTTGGTCGATGACGCGGTCGATGTGATTCTGCTCTCGACGGCGGTGTCGACCGGCTGGGAGAGCTCGTTGAGGAACGCCCAGGAGGCAGAGATTCCTGTCGTCCTCATCGACAGGGGTATCGAACCCGACGACACCAGCCTTTACGCCACGCGCATTGCGGCGGGCGACAGCGCGGCGGGCAAGGCCGTCGCAAGCTGGGCCGTCTCGGCGTTCCCCGAAGGCGCAAAGTACGTGGTGCTCCAAGGGACCGACGGCGACGCCGCCGTGAGCGCCCGTAACAGCGGCTGGGATTCCGTCATGGCCGACCTCCCCGCGTTCCAGAAGGTCGGATCCCAGGCGGCCAACTGGTCCACAGACATGGCATCGTCCGCTATCGCGACCATGCTCGAGGCCAACGGCAACGATGTTCAACTGATCTTTGCGCAGGACGACGACATGGCGCTTGGTGCGGCACTTGCCGTCGAGGCAGCAGGGCTCACTCCAGGCGCGAACGTGAAGATCGTCTCCATCGGAGGCTCGAGGAGCGCCCTGCAGGCGCTTCTTGAGGGTCGGCTGTCCTTTGTCGCCGAGTACAACCCCCTGTTGGGCAAGACTGCGACCGAGGTGGTCGCCACGATCGTTGCAGGCGGCACCATCGACCCCATCGTCGTGGTCCCGTCCCGGACGTTCGCGTCGATTACCCAGGAAGAGCTCGACGCGCGTCCTTACTAAGCGGGTTGGTCAGAGTCGAATCGTGCCGGCGAGGTGAGCGTGAGCGACGGGCGAGGTGCAGCGCCGGGCCTCCGCCAGGTTGCGGCGCTTGCGGGTGTTTCTCACCAGACCGTTTCACGCGTGATCAACGGGCATGAGGGCGTTCGTCCCGCGACGCGAGAGCGGGTGCTGCGGGCTATCGAGGAGCTCAACTATCGCCCCAACAGCGCCGCCCGTGCGCTCGCCACGAAACGGTCGAGCCGCATCGGTGTGGTGGTCGATAGCGCTATCAAGTTTGGCCCGAATGCGACGCTGCGTGCCGTCGAGGAGTCCGCGCGAGAGGTCGGCTATGCGGTGAGCTCGGTGACGGTGGCCGAAGACAGGACGCTGAGCGCGCGGTCTGCAGTGGACCACCTGTTGTCCCAGGGGATCGATGCGCTGTGCATCATCGCGCCACGGGCGTCCTCGGTGGATCTGCTCGAGACTCACGCAGGGAGATTGCCGACGCTTGCGGTGACATCTGCCCGTGACCTGGGTATGTTGACCGCGTCTGTCGATCAGCGGAGGGGTGCCGAGCTCGCGGTCGAGCACCTGGTGGCGGTGGGCCACAGCGCCATCCTTCACCTCGCGGGCCCCCTGGACTGGCTCGATGCTCGCGGGCGCGAGCGTGGGTGGCGAGCGGCGCTCGAGGCGGCCGATATCGACGCGCGCCCGCCTGGCCTGGGCGATTGGACTGCCGATTCTGGGTTCGCCTACGCCCGCGACGAATTCGACCCGCGTGACGGCACGGCCATATTTTGTGCGAACGACCAGATGGCGCTCGGGGTGCTTCACGGGCTGAGCGTGCGCGGTATCAGGGTGCCCGATGACGTGAGCATCGTGGGTTTCGATGATCTCCCTGAGGCTCGTCACTTTCGGCCGGCGCTCACGACGGTTCGCCAGGACTTCGAGACGCTTGGCCTTCGCGCGGTCGAGACGCTGATCGCCGCAGTCGAAGGGGGAAGCCCCGCGCAGCGCACCGTGATCGAGCCGGAACTCATCGTGCGGGAGTCGACGTCGGAGCCCCCGCAGTTCTAGCGGCGTGACTTCTCGCGCGGATTCTGTCGGTTGCGCCCGACCGATGTTAACGGTAACATCTTGACTCGGATCGACCGCCGGAACAGCGAGGCTCGTGTTCCTCTTCGTGTTGATCGCCAGGGACTACCGCTTGGTAGGAGCGCGAACCACCGATCATGTCTGGTGTAAGACTCCTGCTATTGATGTTGATTGAACATGTGGTGGTTCGACATAGACAACGGCGTCTTGCGTTGTGAAGGGGCACAACACTCCTTCCCGGCTGGTGACGCGACAGGGAGGCTACGACGTGGCTCTGAACGCTTCTGGAACACACGTGATCGGCGTTGATTTCGGCACGCTGTCCGGCAGGGCCGTCGTGGTCCGGGTCTCCGACGGGGCCGAACTCGCGAGCGCGATGCACGACTATGAGCATGCGGTCATGGATACGACACTCGCGGCCTCGGGCGCCGCATTGCCTCCCGAATGGGCGCTTCAGGACCCCAACGACTACCGCGAGGTGCTCAAGACTGCGGTTCCTGCCGCGATCAAGGCCGCGGGAATCGACCCGGCCAGTGTCATCGGCATCGCGACCGACTTCACGGCCTCGACGCCGCTTCCCGTCCTCGCCGACGGCACCCCGATGTGCGAGGTTGCGGGGCTCCGCGAGCGACCCCACGCGTACGTCAAGCTGTGGAAGCATCACGCGGGCCAGGCTCAGGCCGACCGTATCAACGCCCTCGCCCGCGAACGCGGCGAGTCGTGGTTGCCGCGCTATGGGGGCTTCATCTCGTCCGAATGGGAGTACGCCAAGGCGCTCCAGTTGGTCGAGGAGGACCCCGAGGTCTTTGAGCGCATGGACCATTGGGTTGAGGCGGCCGACTGGATCGTGTGGCAACTGTGCGGCGCGTATGTGCGCAACGCATGCACCGCCGGCTACAAGGGAATCCTCCAGGACGGCGAGTACCCCTCGGAGGAGTTCGAGGCGGAGCTCAACCCCGCGTTCAAGGGTTTTGCGGCAACAAAACTTGCCCACCCGATCGGTCAATTGGGCGCCAAAGCCGGCGGGCTGACCGCCCAGGCCGCGGCATGGACGGGGCTGCCCGAGGGGATCGCGGTCGCTGTGGGCAATGTCGACGCCCACGTCACCGCTCCCGCGGCCAAGGCCGTTGAGCCAGGGCAGATGCTCGCGATCATGGGCACCTCGACGTGCCACGTGATGAACGGCACCTCGCTCGCGGAGGTCCCCGGCATGTGCGGTGTGGTCGACGGGGGCATCACCGAGGGACTGTTCGGCTACGAGGCAGGCCAGTCAGGCGTCGGCGATATCTTCGCGTGGTACGTCAACAATCAGGTCCCCGGACGCTATTTTGAGCGGGCCAAGGAGCTCGGCAAGTCCGTTCACCAGCACCTCACCGACCTCGCGTTCGAGGAGCCAGTGGGTGCACACGGACTGGTCGCGCTCGACTGGCACAACGGCAATCGCTCGGTGTTGGTCGACACGATGCTCTCGGGCGTCATCGTGGGCCAGACTCTCGCCACGCGTGCTGAACAGGGCTACCGCGCGCTTCTCGAGGCCACAGCGTTTGGTACGCGCACCATCATCGAAACCTTCAACGCCTCGGGCGTTCCCGTGACGGAGTTCGTGGTGGCGGGAGGCCTGCTCAAGAACCCTCACCTCATGCAGATGTACTCCGATGTGCTGCGGCTGCCCTTGTCCACGATCGCGTCCGAGCAGGGGCCCGCGTTGGGGAGCGCGATTCACGCGGCCGCGGCCGCGGGGGCGTACCCGTCGGTGCACGAGGCGGGAGAGGCCATGGGCCGCGTCGAACGCGGCAAATACCAGCCCAATACGGAAGCGGCCGACGCGTATGACGCGCTCTTTGCCGAATACTCGCTGATCCACGACTACTTTGGCCGCGGCGCAAATCAGGTGATGAAGCGCCTCAAGGCCACGCGCAAGGAGGCGCTCGCATGACCGACATCGACATCGACGTGATCGAGGAGGCCGTTGCGGACGTGCGAAAGCAGGTCAGCGACCTTCACTCCGAGCTGACGCACTACAGCCTCGTGGTGTGCACCGGCGGAAACGTCTCCGGACGCGTGCCTGGCCACGACCTGTTCGTGATCAAGCCGTCGGGCGTGAGCTACGAGGACCTGGCCCCCGACAACATGGTGGTGTGCGATCTCGACGGCAACGTCGTCCCCGGCACCAAGGGCTCCGAGCGCGCACCGAGTTCCGACACCGCCGCGCACGCCTATGTGTATCGCCACATGCCTCACGTGGGGGGAGTGGTGCACACGCACTCCGACTATGCCGCAGCGTGGGCCGCACGTCGCGAACCCATCCCGTGCGTCATCACCGCGATGGCCGACGAGTTTGGTGGAGAGATCCCCATCGGCCCGTTCGCGATCATCGGCGACGACTCGATCGGGCGCGGCATCGTCGAGACGCTGACAGGACACCGCTCGCGCGCGGTGCTCATGGCCAACCACGGCCCCTTCACGATCGGCAAGGACGCGAAGGACGCGGTCAAGGCGGCCGTGATGTGTGAAGACGTGGCCAGGACGGTGCACATCGCCCGTCAGGGCGGCGAGCTCGTCCCGATCCCTCAAGAGGCGATCGATTCCTTGTTTGACCGCTATCAGAATGTCTACGGCCAGCCCAAGAAGGAGCAGTAACAATGTCAACGCGCAGTGTGTTGCCCGACCTGACCACGCTTGAGGTGTGGTTTGCCACGGGGAGCCAGGAACTCTACGGTCCGGAGACGCTTGCCCAGGTCGCCGAGCAGTCTCAGGGGGTGGTCGACGCGCTTAACGCCGCGAGCGACATTCCCGTGAAGATCGTGTGGAAGCCGGTTCTCACCGGCTCAGATGCGATCCGCCGGCTTTTCCTCGAGGCCAACGCGGCCGACAACGTTCTGGGAGTCATGGTGTGGATGCACACCTTCAGTCCGTCAAAGATGTGGATCAAGGGCCTCGACGTGTACGCGAAGCCCCTGCTGCACCTGCACACGCAGGCGAACGTCGCGCTGCCGTGGGACGAGATCGACTTCGACTTTATGAACCTCAACCAGGCCGCGCACGGCGACAGGGAGCACGGTTACATCGAGTCGCGCATGGGCATCCCGCGCACGACGGTCGTGGGCCATGCGTCCGACCCGGCGGTCACGCAGAGCGTTGGCAACTGGCAGCGCGCGGCGCTTGGGCGCTGGGCGACGCTGGGCATGAAGGTCGCCCGCTTTGGTGACAACATGCGCTACGTCGCGGTCACCGAGGGCGACAAGACCGAGGCCGAGATCAAGCTGGGCGTCGAGGTCAACACGTGGCCGATTAACGAACTCGCGGCGGCCGTCGACGCGGTGTCCGATGCCGATGCCGACAGCCTCGTGGCCGAATACCTCGACCTGTACGACGTGGCGGACGAGCTCAAGCCAGGTGCCCCACGCGCTGAGTCTCTGCACTATGGAGCCAAGCTCGAAATCGGCATGCGGAGTTTTCTTGAGGCGGGTGGCTTCACGGCCTTCACCGACTCATTCGAGGACCTCGGCGCACTGCGCCAGCTCCCAGGACTCGCGGTCCAGCGCCTCATGGCCGACGGCTACGGCTTTGGCGCAGAGGGCGACTGGAAGACAGCCGTCATGGTGCGCGCGGCCGCCGTCATGGGCACCGGGCTTCCAGGCGGCGCGAGCCTCATGGAGGACTACACCTACAACCTCGAGCCAGGGAACGAGCTCATCCTGGGCGCCCACATGCTCGAAGTGAACCCCGCGCTGTCGTCCGCCAAGGCCAAGCTCGTGATTGCCCCGTTGGGAATCGGCGGCAAGGAGGACCCCGTGCGCCTGGTCTTCACCGCCGATGCCGGCCCCGCGATCGTCGTGGCCATGAGCGACGTGCGCGAACGCTTCCGCTTGGTGGCCAACGTGGTCGACAACGTCGCCCTGCCCGCGCCCATGCCCAAACTGCCGGTGGGTCACGCCGTGTGGAGCCCAAGGCCGTCCCTCACCACGTCGGCGACATGCTGGCTCGTTGCGGGCGCCGCGCATCACACCGTGATGTCCAACCAGGTGGGACTCGAGGTCTTTCGCGAGTTCGCACGTATGTCGCGCATCGAACTGCTGCCGATCAACGAGGACACCACTGTCGTTGGCTTCGAGAACGAGTTGCGAGCCAACGCCGCGTACTACCGGCTCAGCCAGCCGCTCTAACTGCTTGCGGTGGGGGTCGCGCTATGCGCAGGCCCCCACCGGAGCCACAGGTGTGCTCACGTGCCACCTTCAGACGCAATCCCAGACGAACGCGGCCGCTCCTGAGTTGACGGCGAGTGTGAGGGACCCTGGGGTTCTTTCGATTGCCACGAGCGCTCGTGCATCGAGGAATGCGTCGAGCGTAGGGAAGGCGTACTCGCCTTCCGCGGAGGTTTCTTTGAGCGCTTGAAAGACCCGCGCAGCCAAGGCGTTGTCTCGCTGAGGTAGCAGCACTGTGCTGCCATCGCCAGCAGTCCCGGCAACTGTCCACGAACCCGCACCCGCAGTGGGCGCCGTGACGACGTCCGCTCGCACGCAGCCAAGCGATGGCGAGACCAGGGTGGGGTATTCGGCGCCATTGACGTTGGCCAACGAGGAACCGTCGTCCCAGGTGACGGAGTCGAAGGCCACCGGCGTGGGCGGCGAAAAGGGGAACGAGACGACGCTCCCGTACGGTGTCGTGATGCCGTAGGCGGCCGCGGCCAACTCCGGCAACAGCGGATCGACGGAGATCGCGACGAGGCTCGATGAGCCCAAGGTTCCCACCGGTCCCGTCGCCGCAGACTGGTTCACGAGGAATTCACCAAATGCGGTGGACGCGCTCGGGTCCCCCCACCACTGACTCGCCAACCATCCGGTGCGGAGCTCGCCTGTCGCCGATGTGGAAACTGTTTCCGGATAGGTGAGCGACGCATAGTGAATGGACGTGGAGTACACGACTCCGGGGGCGAGTCGGTCGGCGCTCACGTTGAGACACCCATCCGTTGACCGCGTGGACGGGCACGCGATGAAGGTCGCGATGCCGTCGGAGTCAATTTCGAACATGCCCAGGATGGGGTATCCCGCGGAATAGGGCTGCGGACTGTCGGCGACGGCGACGGCAATCGTTGCCTCTCCGCGCACTCCGACGCTATACAGGCTCGAGGGGACGTAGAAGTCGTCGCCCTTGTCGAAGACATCTGCCGCGCCCTCGAGTACGGCTCGCTCGTGCCACCTCTCGCCGGTGGAAGGCGACGACAGCTCGCGAGCCGTGGCATCGTCTACCAGGCTCGCAGTATCGCCCGAATCGGCAGACGGCGTGGGAGTTGGCGTCGCGGAGGGCGAGGGGCTCGCCGATGGTGTCATCGAGGGGGACGGGGACGGGGGCGGATCGACAATCGGCGTTGAGTCGAGGTTGCTCAGGGCCCACAAGCCTCCGCCGCCGACCATGGCGAATGCAGTGACGGTCGCCGCGGCGAGCGCAACCGAGCGCCGCGTTCTGCGGTGGCGGATGGCGAGGGCGGCGCCTGCGCGGCGTCCGGGACTCATGCCTTCGGCGTTATGAGCAATCGCGTCTTCTAGCTTTCGAAGCCGGGCATTGAACTCGTTCATGAGGAGCTCCCTCGTGTGTCTTCGACGTGCACTGTATGAGGAACGTCGACTCCTGCGATGTCCCCAAGTTGCGCCTTGAGAAGGCTGAGTCCATCGGAGACGTAACGCTTCACCGCGCCCTCCGACAGGCCCAGCGCCGCAGCGGTGTCGCGCACCGAGGCATCGTCCAGGAAGCGCAACGCGATGCACGCGCGGGTTCTCGGCGGAAGGGAGCCGAGATAGCGCACCAGGTCGCTGTCGGCTGCCACCGCGTCCGAGTGATCTGAAAGGAAGTCCGAAGGCGCCGTGGCCTCGGCGCGACGTGAGTCTCGCTTCCACTTGCGCTGCTCGTCGATGTATTTGTTTGCTATCGCCCGGCGCACGTACTGTTCGGCGTGCCCCACCGTGGGGAAATCCCTTCGGCGGGAAAACGTCGCAATGAGCGCCTCCTGCACCAAGTCCTCCGACTGTGCAGAGCCCGCCAAAAGAGTGGCGAACGCGACAAGCCTGGAATAGCGCTCGCGAACGAGATCGTCGAACATCGGTTGCCACTTCACAGACACGTTGGCACCCCCTTCACTTCTGAAACGACACGGTGCCCAGTTTCGGTTGGGTTGGTCTTGACCATCGTAGGAGTGGTGTCGTGCCCGTCAGTCGTCGTCGCTGCCCACGTCAATGCCCAAGTGCGAGGCGAGCGCCTCGGCCATATCGATCACTTGGGCGGGGGACACCACCAGCCCGCGCAGCGAGCCTGGATGGCCCACCGCGTGCAACTCGGTTCCCGATACGTCCAGGAGCTTCATGCGTGCGCCGTCCGTGAGGAGCTCGCCCACGGCACCTCCGGACACGATGAGTTGGTCGATCGTTGCCATCGAGAGGTCGAGAGTGCCGATGTGGCAGTCGGTGATTGTCAGCCGTCTGACCTTCGCGCCCCGCAGTGAGAAGTAGTCGATCTTGGAGTCGCGGATGGTGGCGTCCATCATTGAGGAGTTGTCGGCCATCAGGGCGCCGACTCGGATGTCGGACCACGTGGCGTCGCGCCACTCGCTGTCCTTAAGGCGCCACGTGCCCGCCGAGAATGCCCCCACGTACACCTCGGCTGCGGTGAGTCCCGGCGTTTCAAGAGTGTCCGCGTGACAGCGGGTCACCGCGCATTCGATCATGTGGACTCGCGCGGCGTTCACCGCCGAGAGATCGGCGCCATCGAGGGACATCCCGTCCCACTCCGCCATCCCGACGAGATCGGAGGGCCTGGCAGGGACAAGGTTGGGCAGCGCCTCACGTTCGGTCACCGTTCCAGCGTACCGAGAGACTCGCGGCGCTTTACGATCGGCGTATGACGATTTCCACCCCACGCCCAGGCGCCTTGCTCGGCACCATCGTTGAGGACCCGCGCGTGAGTGCGTGGGTCATCGACCTTGACCAGGGGACGCGGACCATGCTCCGCGCCAGGCCCGAGGGCGAGCCGCGTGGCGTCGCGCTGCTGGTGCCAGGCTTCACGGGCTCACGTGAGGATGGCAGGCTGCTCCTGCCCGAGCTCGCTGAGCGCGGCTGGGACGCCTGGATCTACTCGCAGCGGGGTCAGGCCGATTCGAGTCGCACGCCCGGCGCGTATGGCATTGACGACTTTGCGGCCGACGCGGTGGCCGTGGCGCGCGCGCTCGCGGCCTTCTCCGCGGGAGAGGCCTTCGCTACGAAGGGGCAGCCGCCGCGGCCCGTTCACCTGGTGGGTCACAGCTTTGGCGGCGTGGTGGCGGGCGAGGCGATGACTCGCGAGCCGCACGCGTTTGCCGACGTCGCGATGCTGTGCTCGGGGCCGCGCGGCTGGGGCGGGCACATGGACGAGCTGCGTGCCGGGCTCGAAGCGCGCCCGGGGACCGACACGTGGACCCTTCAGCAGCTGGAAGGTGTCCCCGCGGATCTCGATGCCGAGCAGGCCTTCCTGCGCGAGCGTGCGCGCCTCACGGACCTCGAGGGGGTGCGTGCGATCGCGGACATCCTCGAGACTCACGTGGATCGCACCGCAGAACTCATGGCAACAGGCCTGCCGATGATGGTGCTGCACGGCGACGGCGACGACGCCTGGCCGATCGAGTGGCAGCGCGAGTGGGCACTGCGCTTGGGCGCGCGTTACGAGGTGATCGTGAACGCGGGCCACCTTCCCAATCTCGACCAGCCCGCGCGCACCGCGGACTTACTGAGCGACTTCTGGGTCGCGGGGGAGGGACGGGCGCACTAAGCGGTTGCGGCCGACGCCGAGGGCGTGGCGAGGATTGCCGTGAGCGAGCGCCGCCCGAGTCGAAGGCGTGTCTCCGTCCGCGCGTACCATGACAGGGCCGGTTTCTCCGGTTTATTGGCATGCCCTGGAGGCCCCCCTTTTGTCTCGTCCACTTGCTTCCCTGCTGGGTCCCGTCCGCTCGACCACCCCGATCGATGCCGCGCATCTGATCGCCCCTGCAGGTGCCGCCGCGCCCTTGCTCGCGGCGCGCGCTGGCGACGCGCTGACTCTCGTCCTGACGGCTACCGGAAACGACGCGGAGAGCCTAGCGTCCGCGCTCGGCGCGTACCTCGACCCTGATGAGATCGCGGTGTTCCCCAGCTGGGAGACGCTTCCCCACGAACGCCTGAGCCCGCGCTCGGATACCGTCGCGAGGCGCCTCGCGACGCTGCGCCGCGTCAGCCATCCCGCCGAGGCCTCCCTTGAATCGGGCTTGGCCGCACCGCGCATTGTGATCGCGTCCCTGCGGGCGGCGCTGCAGCCCCTCGCGCCTGGCCTGGCGGACCTGGAGCCCGTGCGCGTCGCCAAGGGAGAGACCCTCGACCTCGAACTACTCACACGCTCGCTCGCGGCGGCCGCCTACACGCGTGTCGACATGGTCGAGCGCCGCGGCGAGTTCGCGGTGCGTGGAGGCATCGTCGATGTGTTCGCCCCCACGGACGCGCACCCGACTCGCATCGAGTTCTTTGGGGACGAGGTCGAATCGCTGCGCCTGTTCTCCGTGGCCGATCAACGTTCACTCGCGGAGGTGGAGCGGCTGTGGGCGCCGCCATGCCGCGAGCTCCTGCTCACCGACGAGGTGCGGAGCCGCGCCCACTCGATGATTGCGGTGCTCCCCGCCGCCGCGGACCTGCTGACCAGGGTGGCCGACGGCAACCCCGTCGAGGGCATGGAGAGCCTCCTGCCCGTGCTGGTGGATCGTCTCGCGTCGCTCGTCGAACTCATGCCGCGCGGCACCACCGTGGTCGCGCTCGAACCCGAGCGTCTCGCGCGCAGGGCAGAGGACCTCCAGCACACGGCGCAGGAGTTCCTGGCCGCCGCGTGGGTGGGGGCCACCGCGGGCGCCGACGCTCCCGTCGATCTCGGCGCGGTAGCGGACGCGGCGGCCGACAGCCCCCTTGCCAGGGGTGGGTTTCTCTCGATTGACGAGCTCAGGGAAGCGAGCGATGCTGCGGGGCTGGACTGGACCACGATCGGCCCCTTTGGCGGCGAAGACACCCAGCCCGCGGGCATCGGCGAAATCGAGTCGTTTAAGGGACGACCGGGCGCGGCGCTCGACCATGCCCGCGTCTCGGCCTCCCTTGGGTGGCGCGTCGTGGTGGCGGCCTCGGGCCCCGGCTCGGCTCAGCGCATCGCCGAACAGTGCAGGGACGCTGGCGTCGCAGTGCGCGTGGTCGATGAACTCGACGCCGAGGGTGAGGGCGGCGTGGTCGACATCGTCGCCGGCGTGTCCGGCGTGGGCTTCTCGCTCGACGAGGCGCGCGTCCTCGTGCTGCACGAGACGGACCTCACGGGCCGTGCAGCCTCGACGGCAGGTCCCAAGGTCAAGGTGCCCAGCCGCAGGCGCAACGTCGTCGACCCTCTTCAGCTGAGCCCAGGCGACCACGTGGTGCACGAGAGCCATGGCGTCGGCCGCTTCGTGGAACTCATGAAGCGCACGGTGCGCGGCGTCGAGCGCGAGTACCTCGTGATCGAATACGCGCCCAGCAAGCGCGGTGGCCCCGCCGACAGGCTCTCCGTCCCCACCGATCAGCTCGACCTGGTCACCAAATACGTGGGTGGCGAGGCTCCGGCCGTCAACAAGATGGGCGGCGCCGACTGGACCAAGACCAAGGGGCGCGCGCGCAAGGCCGTCAAGGAGATTGCCGCGGAACTCATCCGCCTCTACAGCGCGCGCATGGCGACCAAGGGCCGCGAGTTTGGCCCTGACACCCCGTGGCAGCGCGAGCTTGAGGAGGCGTTCGCTTACGTCGAGACGCCCGATCAGCTCACCACGATCGACGAGGTCAAGGCGGACATGGAGAAGGCCGTCCCGATGGACAGGCTCGTATGCGGCGACGTCGGCTTCGGCAAGACCGAGATCGCGGTGCGCGCCGCATTTAAGGCGATCCAGGACGGCACCCAGGTGGCGATCCTGTGCCCCACGACGCTCCTGGTCAAGCAGCATGTCGACACGTTCACCGAGCGCTTCGCGGCCTTCCCCGTCAAGGTCGCGGCGCTGTCGCGTTTCCAGACGGACAAGGAGGCCAAGGAGGTTATCGAGGGCCTGTCCGACGGCTCGGTCGACCTAGTGATCGGCACGCACCGCCTCATCACGGGCTCGGTGCGCTTCAAAAAGCTCGGCCTGGTCATCATTGACGAGGAGCAGCGCTTTGGCGTCGAGCACAAGGAGACGCTCAAGGCGATGCGCACCAACGTGGACGTGCTCGCGATGTCGGCCACTCCCATCCCGCGCACGCTCGAGCTCGCGGTCACCGGAATCCGCGAGATGTCGACGCTCGCGACTCCTCCCGAGGAGCGGCACCCGATCCTCACGTATGTGGGCCCCCACGAGGACGCCCAGGTGGCCGCCGCGGTGCGTCGCGAGCTCATGCGCGACGGTCAGGTGTTCTACATCCATAACTCCGTCAAGACCATCAACCGCGCGGCGATGAAGATCTCCGAGCTCGTGCCTGAGGCCCGAGTGGCCGTCGCGCATGGCCAGATGGGGGAGAAGGAGCTCGAGCGCGTCATCGTCGACTATTACGACAAGCGCTACGACGTGCTCGTGTGCACCACGATCGTCGAAACGGGCCTGGATATCCCCAACGCCAACACGCTCATCGTCGAGAAGGCCAATATGTTCGGCCTGTCCCAGCTCCACCAGTTGCGCGGGCGCGTGGGCAGGGCGCGAGAGCGTGCATACGCATACTTCCTGTACCCGCCGGACAAGACGCTCACCGAGACCGCTCACGATCGCCTGCAGACCATCGCGGCCAACACCGACCTTGGCTCCGGCATGGCCGTGGCGCTCAAGGACCTCGAGATTCGCGGTGCAGGAAACCTCCTGGGAGGCGAGCAGTCCGGCCACATCGAGGGCGTGGGCTTCGACCTGTACATCCGCATGGTCGGCGAGGCCGTCGCCGGATTCAGGGGCGAGCCCGAGGGTCATCCCCCCATCACGATCGACCTGCCGATCGACGCCCACATTCCCACCGACTACATCGAGCACGAGCGGCTGCGCCTCGAGGCGTATCGCAAGATCGCGGACGCCGACGCCGAGGAGGAATTCGCTCGCATCGCGGACGAGTTGGCGGACCGGTACGGGCCCTTCCCCGAGCAGGTCGCGAACCTCTTCGAGGTGGCGCGATTGCGGCTCGATCTGCGGGCGGCCGGGGTGACCGAGGTGGTTTTCCAGGGCAAACACGTGCGCTTTGCTCCCGTCGAGCTGCCCGACTCCGCGGCCATGCGTGTCACCAGGCTTTACCCAGGCACGCTCATCAAACCCACGGTGCGCCAACTCCTGGTCTCGGCGCCCACCACGTCGCGCGTTGGGGGTACCCCAATCGAGGGCCTTGCGCTGCTCGATTGGGCTCGCGAGGTGCTGAAGGTGGCGTCGTTGACGCCGGTAGGATGACGACCATGAAGCGCCTTGCCGCCGCACTTGTTGCGGTATTTGCCCTCAGCGCGTGCGCGGTGACAGGTCAACCCGCTCACCCAGGCACCGCAGCCACGTATGGCGGCGCCACCATCACGACCGAGCAGGTCGCCGCATGGGGTATCGCCGAGACCGACATGAGCTACACGTATGACCCCGGCGCGGTGCTCACCTTGCTGCTGCTGCGTCCGGCCCTCGAGGCCGAGGCTCAGAAGGAGTCGATCGTGCTGGGTGACGACCAGATCACGCTCGAGGCTCGGGCCTGGATGGCGTCCAAGGGCGCCAACGTGGTTGACCCCACGCCGGACATGATGGACCTGGTCCGGACGGTGCACCTGTTGTACGCGGTCGTGTCGACGCAAGATGGCGCCACCGCAGTCCTGGCCGAGATTCAGGCGATCGAGGAAGGCGCCGAGGTGAACCCGATGTACGGGGATTTCTCCGCGACGCGGTTCGTTGACGCGGTGTCGACGCAGGTCCAGGCGCAACAGGATTCGGGGACCAGCCTTGGCGACATTGAATCCATCATTTTTAGGGACGTCTCGGGCTTCGACCTGACCGCGCAGCGGTCGTGGATGGTCGACGAAGGCGCCTCCCAAACGGCTTCCCCAGAGGCCACCCCCACGCCGGCCGCATAACGGCCGGTGCTCAGCTCCACGGGGCTCACGACAATTGCCTAGGCCCTGTGGCCCGGCGCGACTGCGTGGGTCTAGATAGACTCAACGTGGAACCACCCATGTCCGCTCACGCGGCACAAAACAGAGGAGCAACATGGCCAGCATTGAGGCCGTAGGCGCCCGCGAGATTCTTGACTCGCGCGGCAATCCCACCGTCGAGGTAGAGGTCGCGCTGGACGACGGTACGTTCGCTCGTGCCGCTGTTCCCTCCGGCGCATCCACCGGAGCATTCGAAGCAGTCGAGCGCCGTGATGGCGACAAGAGCCGTTACCTGGGCAAGGGCGTTCAGCAGGCCGTTGACGCGGTCATCGACGAAATTGCACCCGAGGTCGTCGGACTTGAGGCCAGCGAGCAGCGCCTCATCGACCAGATCATGATCGACCTGGACGGAACAGACAACAAGGGCAAGCTGGGCGCTAACGCGATCCTCGGCGTCTCGATCGCCGTTGCCAAGGCCGCCGCAGACAGCGCCGACCTTGCGCTCTTCCGTTACGTCGGTGGACCCAACGCACACGTGCTGCCCGTCCCGATGATGAACATCCTCAACGGTGGGTCGCACGCCGACTCGAACGTTGACATCCAGGAGTTCATGATTGCCCCCGTCGGAGCGACCACGTTCCGCGAGGCGCTTCGCATGGGTGCCGAGGTTTACCACACGCTCAAGGCAGTGCTCAAGGAGCGCGGCCTGGGTACCGGTCTTGGTGACGAGGGTGGCTTCGCGCCTAACCTCGGCTCCAATCGTGAGGCCCTCGACCTGATCCTCGTTGCCATCGAAAAGGCAGGCTTCACGCCTGGTGAAGACGTCGGGCTCGCGCTTGACGTTGCCGCCACCGAGTTCTTCAAGGACGGCGCTTACCAGTGGGAGGGCGGTCAGAAGACCCCCGAAGAGATGATCGCCTTCTACGAAGGCCTCGTCAACGACTACCCGCTGGTCTCGATCGAGGACCCGCTGTCCGAGGACGAGTGGACCTCATGGTCCGACCTCGTCACGCTCGTCGGTGACAAGACGCAGATCGTCGGAGACGACCTGTTCGTGACCAACCCGGTGCGCCTCAAGAGGGGCATCGAAGAGGGCGCCGCGAACGCGCTCCTCGTCAAGCTCAACCAGATCGGTACGCTGTCCGAGACCTCGGACGCCGTGCAGATGGCGCAGCGCGCAGGCTTCAACGCCATGGTGTCGCACCGTTCGGGTGAGACCGAAGACGTCACGATCGCCGACCTCTCCGTCGCGTACAACGCCGGCCAGATCAAGACGGGCGCACCTGCCCGTGGCGAGCGCATCAACAAGTACAACCAGCTGATGCGCATCGAGGAAGAGCTTGACGACGCCGCGGTTTACGCCGGCAAGTCTGCTTTCCCCCGTACCTACGGCAAGTAGTCACACGCCGCTTTAAAGTAAACACGGCTTCACCGAAACCGCCGCATCCCCTTGGGGTGCGGCGGTTTCGTCGTTGAGGCCACGAATCAAGCCGCTCAAGACGAGGCGATCCCCGCGAGTCACGCAAGTGCGCGCGGCGTGCGACCGGACAATAGGGGAATGTCCGCCCCGACCCGCCCAGGAGCCCCGCGTGCCACAGCGCGCGGCTCGGCGCGCACCCCCCGCGCAGGGGTCAAGCGCGTCGGCCCTCCCGCGCGTCCCGGCGAATCGACCGCGTCGGGGGCCTCCGCCAAGCCAAGGCCCGCGATTGCCGCGGCGCCCGTACGGGGATCATGGGCTGCGGCGTTGTCATGGCGGACTCTGGTGCTTGCGGCGGTGCTGGGGCTCGCCTTCGCGCTCGTATGGCCTTCGGTGCGTGTCTACACCGACCAGAGGGCGCAGAACGCGGCCCTGACCGCCGAGCGCGATGCCGCGCAGGCCGAAGTTGACGATCTCCAGGCGCAGCTTCAGCGCTGGCAGGACCCTGCCTTCGTGGTCGCGCAGGCCCGCGAACGCCTCGCGTATGTGTATCCGGGCGAGACTCCCTATCGCGTGGTCGACCCTGAAGTGGCGCGCCCAGCCGCGGTGGGGTCCGCAGACGACGTGGCGGAAGGCGCCGTGGTCGTGGGCGGCCCGTGGTTCGATCGGATGTGGGCCTCGGTCGAGGCGGCAGGAGCGGCTACCGACACCGTCGTCGCGCCCACTGAGCCCGCTGCCGAAACAGAGACCCCCGAATCCAGCGCCCCCGCATCGAACGTAGAATTGGGCGGGTGAACGTAGCTCAAGAGGACCTGGACGTTGTCAAGGCACAGTTGGGCCGCGTGCCCCGCGGAACCCTGGCCATCGCGGCCAGGTGCGTGTGTGGCAATCCCACGGTCGTGACCACGGCGCCGCGGCTGCCGGACGGCACGCCTTTCCCCACCATGTACTACCTCACGCACCCGGGGGCGGTTGCGGCGGCGTCGACGCTCGAGGCCGTGGGGACGATGCGTGACCTGCAGGCGCTCTTGAGCGAGGACGAAGAGGTCGCGGCGGAGTACCTCACGGCGCATGAGCGCTACCTTGCGGATCGCTATGTGATCGAGGACGTCCCTGAGATCCACGGCATCTCGGCTGGCGGCATGCCCGACCGCGTCAAGTGCCTGCACGCGCTCGTGGGCCACTCTCTTGCGGCGGGGCCCGGGGTGAATCCCATCGGAGACAGGGCCCTCGCGATGATGGCCGAGACCTGGCGTCCGGACAGGTGTGCGTGCGACCTACCGCGGTCGGAGTGACGTCGACCTCGAAGGTGCCTCACTGCCATCACCGGCCCGCGACCGCCACTACTAGGGTGGACTCATGACTCGCGTAGCAGCCATCGACTGTGGCACCAACTCCATCCGCCTGCTCGTCGCCGACATCGTGGACGGCCGTCTGACCGACGTCGTGCGCACGATGACGGTCGTGAGGCTCGGGCAGGGCGTTGACAAGACGGGCGAGTTTGCGGCCGACGCTCTTGAACGCACCTTCGCCGCCGTCGACGAGTGTGCCGCGCGGTGCCGTGAGCACGGTGTCGAGGCGATCCGCTTTGTCGCGACGTCGGCGACGCGTGACGCGAAGAACCGGGACGTCTTCCTCGATGGTGTGCAGTCACGCCTGGGGGTGACCCCCGAGGTCATCACGGGCGACGAGGAGGCCCGCCTGAGCTTCCGAGGCGCCACGTCCGTGCTCGATGCGAGCCACGACGCGCCGTACCTCGTGGTGGACCTGGGTGGCGGCTCGACCGAGGTGGTGCTGGGCACTGACGCGCCCGGGGCCGCCCACTCGATGAACATCGGCTGCGTGCGCATGACGGAGCGCCACCTCGTGAGCGATCCGCCCGAGCTGGATGAGATCGCTGCCGCGGTGAAGGACATTCACGCGGCGATCGACACCGCGTTCGAGGGCGTTCCCGTCGAGCAAACGCGCACCCTCGTGGGCCTCGCGGGCTCGATCACCACGGTGACCGCCCATGCGCTTGGGCTGCACTCCTACGACAGCAGCAAGATCAACGGCGCTGTCCTGCCGATCGACGCCGCAATGAAGGCGTGTGACGAGCTGTTGCATGCCAGCAGGGACTCCAGGGCCGCTCTTGGATTCATGCACTCGGGCCGGGTCGACGTGATCGGAGCGGGTGCGCTGGTGTGGCACACGCTCATGGGGCGCGTGCGCACCGCGGTCCAGGAGGCCGGCGGTCAGCTACCGTATGTGGTCACGAGCGAGCACGACATTCTGGATGGCATCGCGTTCTCGGCGGCAGACCGGGTCGCATAGGGCGATAGTCTGTCGCGGATTAGCCCCCGTAGCCCAATTGGCAGAGGCAGCCGACTTAAAATCGGCACAGTGCGGGTTCAAGTCCCGCCGGGGGCACTGTTCATGACGATGCGTGACGCGGTCGCGGTGGCGTCACGAAAGCGGTCAGTTTAGATCTCGACCACGATGCGTCCGGTGCCGCGGCCCTCGAGCAGCTCCGCGGCGGCGTCCTGAGCATCGGCGAGCTGGACCGTCCGCGTGACGGAGTCGAGCAGTCGTGGGTCCAGGTCGCGCGCGAGGCGTTCCCAGGCGTCGCGTCGCAGCGCGGGCGCCGTGTGCACCGAGTCGATTCCCGTGAGCGTGATGCCGCGCAGGATGAAAGGCAGCACGGTGGTCGGGAGCTGTGCCCCTGCCGTGAGTCCGCACGTGGTCGCGACGCCTCCCGCCTTAAGTGTGGCAAGCGCGTTGGCGAGGATCGCGCCGCCCACGCTGTCCACCACCGCGGCCCAGCGCGGCGTTCCGAGGGGCTTGCCGGCCGCGTCGACAGCGTCCCTGTCGATCACCTCAGACGCGCCCAGCGCGCGGAGCCTGTCCCCGAGGGTGTCGACCCGTCCTGTCGCCGCCACCACCTCGTAGCCCGCACGGCTCAGCAGGGCGACCGCGACGCTTCCTACGCCGCCTCCGGCCCCAGTCACGAGCACGGGGCCGCCGTCGGGGGTGATTCCCTGGCGCTCGAGCGCGAGCAGGCTGAGCGACGCGGTGAACCCGGCCGTGCCGATCGCGGCCGCCTGGGAGGGCGTAAACGCGTCGGGGACGGCCACCAGGTCGTCTCCGTTCACACGCGCCATCGCGGCGAGGCCGCCGTTCAGGTCCTCGCTGAGGCCCGCCCCATTGAGGGTGACGACGTCTCCTGGCTTCCACGTGGGGTGGGTTGACGTCACGACCTCGCCGACGAGGTCGATTCCCGCGATGAGCGGGTGGCGCCGGGCCACTCCGGGCTTGCCGTGCAGTACGAGCGCGTCCTTGTAGTTGATTCCGGAGAACCAGACCTTCACCGTCGTGTCGAGGTCGTCAAACACGTCCAACGTGACCTGCTCGAGGGCGGCTGAGCTCACCCTGTCTTCTTTACGGACAACCCAAGCGGGGAACATGGTCATGTGTACGGCCTTTCCAAGGAGTGCGTGGCTTGGCACACTCCATCACGGGACTGGACCCCTTAGTGTGCGCCTAAGGTCCGTGACGGGGCGCAAAGAAGCAGGAATCCTGGGCAGGCCTGGCTCGTTACACTGTCAGGCATCTACTTCAGGAGACAACGTGTCCAACCCCGTTTTCCGCAACGCGCAGGGCTTCAAGCAGGGCTCACCCGTCAGTTTTGAGACCCCCTCGATCCCCGGCGTGACGCCCCTTGACGACCGCATGTCCTTTGACGGCACCATCGTGAAGGCCGCGTCGCTGTTCCTGCTGGCCGCGGCATCCGCCGTGCTGGTGGGTATGTTGGCGCCCGGTCTGGCGATGCCCCTCATGGTCGTCGGCTTTGTGCTCGCCCTTGTGGTGATGTTCACCACCAAGAACGGCCCCAAGCCCGCGCTCATGGCCACCACGATCGCCGTCTACGGCGGTGCCGTCGGTGGAGTCTCGGTCTATTACGAGGACGAATTCGGCGGGATTATCCTGCAGGCCCTCATCGGCACGGCCGTGGTGTTTGCCGTGTCGCTGCTCGCGTACCGCTCGGGCCGCATCCGCGACATGGGCAAGGTCAACAAGTTCCTGTCGATCGCGGCGCCTGCCTACGTGATCTTCTCCCTGATCAACATCGCGATGGTCTCGTTCGGCGGCTTCAACATGCGCGAGGTGGAGATCGGCGGCTTGGGCATCAACCTTGGCTTGGTGCTCTCGCTGTTCGCGATCGCGATCGGCGCCTTCATGCTGATCTCCGACTTTGACTTTGTCGCCAACGGCGTGCGCAACGGACTGCCGGCCAAGTGGGAGTGGACCGCCGCCTACGGGCTCGTGTTCGCGATCATCTGGATCTACCTCGAGATGCTGCGTTTGATGAGTTACCTACGCAGGTAGCAGTGCCACAATGGTCGGGTGGCTCACGTAGATCTCCCGCTCGACCAGCTCCGCTCGTATGCCCCCGATGTGCGGGAGCCTGACGACTTCGACGCGTTCTGGGAGCACACGCTCTCGGAGGCCCGCGCGGTCTCGGGGAACGTCGAGGTCACTCCCGTGAGCACAGGGCTCGTCCACGTCGACGTCTTCGATGTGACGTTCCCTGGCTTTGGCGGGCATCCGATCAAGGCCTGGTATGCCAGGCCTGCGGGCGCGATTGCGCCGCTACCGTGCATCGTGGAGATCGCGGGTTACGGCGGCGGACGCGGCCTGGCGATCGAACACGCCTTGTGGCCCTCGGCCGGATACGCGTACCTGATCCTCGACACGCGCGGGCAGGGGAGCGCGTGGGGCTCGGGCGGCGACACGTCCGACCCTGTGGGATCCACGCCCGCGATGGATGGCTCGATGACCAAGGGGATCCTCGACCCCGAGGACTACTACTTCCGTCGGGTCATCACCGATGCCGTACTCGCGGTCGACACGGCGAGGGTCCTCCCAGGGGTCGACGCTTCGCGGGTCGCGTTCAAGGGTGGCTCTCAGGGCGGAGGCATCACGCTCGCCGTGGGCGGCCTGGTCCCGGACCTCGTCGCGATCATGCCCGACGTGCCCTTCCTGTGCCACTTTGAACGGGCCATCGCGATGGCCGACACGACGCCCTATCGGGAGATCAGGCAGTATCTTGCCGTGCACAGGGACGTGACGGAACGGGTGTTCCGCACCCTCAGCTATGTGGACGGCGTCAATTTTGCCAAGCGCGCCACCATGCCGTCGCTGTGGTCCATCTCGCTCATGGACGAGATCTGCCCTCCCTCGACGTGCTTTGCCGCGTACAACCACTACGGGGAGCGCAGCGGCGCCACCAAGGACGTCGAGGTGTACCCGTACAACGGCCACGAAGGGGGCGGCGCGCATCAGCTCGCGCGCCAGCTCGCCTTCATGGCCGAGGTGCTCGGCTAGGCGTAACTCACCTGGCAGAAGCCGTGGTTGCAGTAGCCGCCGGGGTTCTTGAAGAGGTACTGCTGGTGGTAGTCCTCCGCGTAGTAGAAGACGCCGTCACCGGCATCGGCCGCCGGCGCGATCTGCGTGGAGATGGTGCCAAAGCCCTTGTCGCTCAGCTTGGCCTGATACGCGTCGCGGGAGGCAATCACCGCCGCGAGCTGCTCGGGTGTGGTCGTGAAGATCGCGCTGCGGTATTGCGTGCCGACGTCGCCGCCCTGACGGTTGGGCGTGGTCGGGTCGTGGTTCTCCCAGAACGCAGCCAAGAGGGTCTCAAGCGAGACCTTGGCGGGGTCGTAGACCACCTGCACCGTCTCGGTGTGACCCGTGAGCGACGTGCACGTCTCTTCGTACGTGGGGTTCTTGGTCCAGCCACCGAGGTAGCCCACGGACGTCGAGTACACGCCTTCCGTCTGCCAGAACACCCTTTCGGATCCCCAGAAGCAGCCCATCGCGACGTAGAGCACCTCGAGCCCCTCGGGCCACGGGCCCGTGAGCGGGCTTCCGAGCGTGAGATGAGCCTCGGCCACGGGCATTGCGGCCTCGCGCCCCGTGATCGCCTTCTCCTTGGACACCATCTGAGTCTTGTTAATTCCGAGCATGGGTGACACCTCCTGACCCTTTAACGTCGTGGGCACCGCATCCTGTTCCGCGCGCGCGATACGCTCTGAGCATGCCACGTGACACTGAGGTTCCCGACGACCACACGCGAGCCGCGGTTCCCTCCGAATGGGATGCCGGCGCCCTCGATGGCCCTCTCGACAGCGCACCCGAAGACGTCACGAGCGAGGTGCCCGAGCCCCTGCGCGTGGCCGCAGCCTGGGCGTGGCGACTGATTGTCGTCGGCATCGTGCTGATCGCAATTTTCAACGTGCTAGCGCTCCTGAGCCCCGTCGTGCTTCCGCTCGTGATTGCGCTACTCATCGCCGCGCCGCTTGAGCGATTTGTGAGCCTGCTGCAAAGGCTCAAGATCTCGCGGACCATGGGCGCCGCGCTCACGGTGTTGCTCCTCCTGACCACCGTGGTGGGCCTCGCGACCGCGGTCGGAGCGTCGGTCGTCGCGGGGTTTGGCGACCTGCGCGATTCCGCCTCGCGTGGCTTCGACACTGTGGTGAACTGGCTGGTTGATGGGCCACTCCATGTCTCGAGCGATCAAATCAACGGCAGCGTCGACCAGATCATGTCGACTATGCGAGACCACGCCTGGGGCCTCGCCTCGGGCGCAGTGAGCGTCACGAGTACCGTCGGTGCGCTCGTCGCAGGCATCGTGCTCGCGCTCATCTCGCTGTTCTTCTTCTTGCGTGATGGCAGCCAGATGTGGGGCTTTTTCGTGGGGCTCGCGCCGCGGCGTGCTCGCCAGAGCATGGACAGGGCCGGGCGCGCGGGGTGGACCACACTGGGCCACTACACCCAGACCTCGGCGTTCGTTGCCATGGTCGATGCCGTGGGAATCGGCGCGGGCGCCTGGATCCTGGGTGTGCCGCTCGCGCTGCCGATCGCGATCATGGTCTTCCTCTTCAGCTTCATCCCGATGTTCGGTGCGGGTATCTCGGGCGCCGTCGCGGTCCTCGTGGGTCTTGTCGACGGGGGATGGGTCACCGCGCTGCTCATGCTTGGCATCGTGCTGTTCGTCCAGCAGACCGAGGGAAACATCCTGTACCCGTGGCTCTTTGGGAAGGCCGCGGCGGTGCACCCGATGGCCATCCTGCTCGCGGTGGCCTCGGGCACTTTGCTCGCGGGACTCCCAGGCGCCGTCATCGCGGTGCCCATTCTCGCTTTCTCGGTGGCCTTTGGGCGCGGACTGCATGCCGAGTTCGTCCTCAACCGGGACAACGATGGCCCCCTCACCGGTCAAATTCCGTTGCTCGCGGAGAAGTCGATGGACGCGATCCGCAAGGCCGCGCGAGTCACGACCACGCAGATCCGCGTGCGCAAGCGCAAGCCGCGGCGTTAGCCGGCGCCGTGCCGCAAGCAGGCTGACGTGGATTGCCACTATTACAACGAGGCTAGGTGTCGTTCGTGCACGCTGATCGAGACTCCGCATGCGACGCAAATCGCGACCAAGCGCGCCCAGCTGGAGAGGCTCGTCGCCGACGCCCGGCCACACGCGGCGGACCTGATCGAATGGCTTGAGCCGTTCGTCAGCGCGGAGTCGGGATTCAGGACCAAGGCCAAGTTGGTCGTGGGCGGCACCGCCGACGCTCCCACCGTGGGCATCCTGGACGCGGGCGGTCGCGGGATCGACCTGCGCGATTGTCCCCTCTACGGGCCTGAACTGGCCGCGGCCTTCCCCGTGGTCGCGGAGTTCATCACGCTCGCGCGCCTGGTGCCGTATGACCTCTCGACGCGGGCGGGCGAGCTCAAGAACGTGATCACGACCGTATCGCCCGATGGCGAACTCATGGTGAGGTTTGTGACGCGCTCGACCGAGCCGCTTGCGCGCATGCGCAAGCACCTGCCGTGGCTACTCGGCAGGCTCCCCAACGCGGTCGTCGTGACGCTCAACATCCTCCCGGAACACAAGGCAGTGCTCGAGGGTGAGAGGGAGATCGTGCTGACCGAGCGAGATGCGCTCCGCATGGACCTGGGCCAGGTCGCGCTCAGGGCGCGCCCTCAGAGCTTCCTCCAGACGAATACCGACATCGCGCGCCGGCTCTACGCCCAGGTTGCCCAATGGGTCGACGAGGGCCCAGCGGCCACCGTGTGGGATCTGTATTGCGGAGTCGGAGGCTTTGCGCTCTCCTGCGTGGGCGAGGGGCGGGCCGTCGTGGGAGTCGAGTCTTCCGAGCAGGCTGTCCTCGCGGCGCGCGAGAGCGCCCACGAACTGGTCGAGGCAGGCGTTCCCGGCGCGCACGGCGTCGAGTTTGTCGCGGCCGACGCGACCGCCTGGATGACGGGCAGGGCGGCTCCCGACGTGGTCATCGTGAATCCTCCGCGCAGGGGCATCGGCAATGACCTTGCGGGGTGGCTCGAGTCGAGCGGGGTCAGGCGCGTCGTATATTCGAGCTGCAACGCCGTGACGCTCGCGAAGGACCTCGCCTCGATGCCGTCGCTTGTGCCAGTGCGCGGCAGGCTGCTCGACATGTTTCCCCACACCGAGCATTACGAGGCGGTCGTGCTCCTCGAGCGCGCGTGAACCCCAGGCGGCGAACCGTCTAGCCCGTGAAGGGCTCCACTGCGAGAACCTCGACGGTGACCGCGTTGCCGTTGGGGGCGGTGTACGACGTCTTGTCGCCCACCCTGTTGCCGATCAAGGCCGCGCCGAGAGGCGACTGTGCGCTGAACACGTCGATGTCGGTGCCTCCCGCAACCTCGCGAGAGCCCACGAGGAAACGCATCTCGCGGCCGGCGACGGTGGCGGTGACGACGGAGCCGGATTGAACGGTGCCGTCGCCCGCATTGGGCTCGCCCACGTGGGCGCTCTCGAGAAGGGCGCGTAGCTGTTGGATGCGGGCCTCTTGCTTGCCCTGCTCCTCGCGTGCCGCGTGATAGCCGCCGTTTTCCTTGAGGTCACCCTCTTGACGGCGCTCGTCGATCTCCTTAGCGATGGCCGTGCGGCCTTCACCAGCGAGGTGGTCATACTCCTGTTGCAGGCGGTCGAAGGCCTCCTGTGTGAGCCAGGTCTGGTCCGTCATGCTTCACATCCTTAACCGGGGAATAGTCCAGGATATAGAACGGCCTGGCAAGGCGCCAAACGCCTTATGAATCTGTCTCGCAATAATGCACCACCACGGTGTTCGCTTCTTCCGTTGTGGTGAGGTCTGCCGTGAGGCGTTGAGACTTTCCATCCGCCACATCGATGTGTTGGATCGCGATGCCAACCTCGGCAAAACGGGAGTTGAGCGCGCGCAGGTGGCACGTGACGGGGGCGTCTGAATAGAGATACACGTCGTAGGTAACCGTCGCCTCGGTAGGCGAGACCACCGTGTAACCGACGTCCTGCCAGCGCACAGGCTGGTCCGAGAAGCCCCATCCCCACCAGGCGGCTAGCGCAGTCGCGGCCGCAAGCCCGCCGCCAACTGCCCATCGGGCGCGAGTAGATAGACGGGGCCTGGAACCGGCCTCGTCTTCCGCGGAAACGTCAATGGGCATCGTGAGGCAGGATAGTCCCGGAGGAGCTATGGATTCGAACTTTTACGACATTGGTCCCGGTTGGGCCGCCTTTGTGGCGACCTTCCTGCTTGCCACCGCGGTCATTTTGCTTGCGCGCTCGCTCAACAAGCACCTGCGGAAGTTGCGCCTGCGCGCCGCCAGCGAGGCCGAGGCTCAGGCTGCCGCGCGCAAGGGATCAACTCTGGGCGTTGAAGACGGCGATGGCGGCGGCAATGTAGTGGCAGATGAATCCGGCGACGGTGAGTGAGTGGAAGATCTCGTGGAAGCCGAAGTACCGAGCTGACGGCCCTGGCCACTTAAATCCGTAGATGGCAGCACCCACGGTGTAGCAGACGCCACCCGCGGCGATGAGCCAGACGACGGCGGGGCCGCCCGCTTCGTAAAACGGCTTGATATAGCCGATGGCTACCCAGCCCATCGCGACGTACAGCGGCGTGTAGAGCCAGCGGGGGGCGTTGAGCCACAGAATGCGAAAGAGCATCCCCGCGATGGCTCCGACCCACACGAGGACGAGCACGAGGATCCGAGTATTCCCTTCGAGCAGGATCACCACCAGCGGCGTATACGTTCCTGCGATGATGAGAAAAATGTTCGAGTGGTCCATGCGGCGCAAGACCGCCTGGGCTTTGGGCGACCAATTTCCGCGGTGGTACACGGCCGACGTGCCAAAGAGGTTGACCGCCGTGAGCGTGAAGATGGCCGATGAGACCCGACCCGCAAGCGTGGGCGCAAACACCATGAGCACCATGCCTCCGATGAGCGCGAGTGGTGCGGCGCCCAGGTGCAACCAGCCTCGTAGAAGGGGCTTATCAATCGTGGGCCATTCCTCCTCAACGACGGGAGTGAGGTCCTCTGCGGTCGCGGCTTTTTCCATGTACCTACGTTACCGTAGGTTTGCCATTTTGGATCGAGAAGTAGCATCGTCTTCGGAGGTTCGACATGGGAATGCTTAACGCGCTGTACCGCTCGTATGAGAAGGTGCTCGCGCGCGATCTCAAGTCGCGAGGAGTCGCGCCGTGTCACATCGGCGTGATCCTCGACGGAAACCGCCGCTGGGCAAAACAAAGCGGCGAGACAACGGCTCATGGACATCGTCGCGGCGCGGACAAGATCACCGAGGTTCTCGAGTGGTCTCAGGAGAGCGGCGTCCAGGTCGTGACGCTGTGGATGCTTTCGACCGACAACCTGTCACGCGACCCCATCGAGTTGGGCGCTCTTCTCGAAATCATCTGTGACTCGGTCGAGGAGCTCGCGCGCGACGGTCGCTGGAGGCTCCAGCACGTCGGCGACGCGTCGTTGCTTCCCGATTGGGTGGGGGAGCGGCTGAACGCCGCCGTCGAGGCGACCGCGAAGGCGACCGCGCTGCACGTCAACGTCGCGGTGGGCTACGGAGGGCGACACGAGATCGCCGCGGCCGTGCGTGCGTACCTGTTGACAGGTATCGACGAGGGCCGGTCACTCGAAGAGATGGCCGAGGGCTTCTCCGTCGAACACATCGCCGAACACCTGTACACCAAGGGTCAGCCGGATCCCGATCTCATGATCCGCACCTCGGGCGAACAGCGACTCGGCGGCTTCTTGCTGTGGCAGAGCGCGAATACCGAGTTCTACTTTTGCGATGCGTACTGGCCCGACTTCCGAAGGGTCGACTTCCTGAGGGCCCTCCGCAGCTACTCCCAGCGTGAGCGCAGGCACGGCCGCTAAAGGCGATTTCCCGCTTTGCGCGTGAGCGCGTGGCCGTCGATGTCGAACATGTGAACGGCGGCGTGTTGCGGTGTACCGGTGTGAGAGCCGGGCTAGCGTCGACAGCGTGGTAGATACCGTGAGGCCCCAACAGGGGCCCACCTGACCCAACGCCGTAGGGCGTTGGCGCCCTGCGGCCTGACACCGCCGGGAGTATCCGTGACCGAAACTCGTCCCCTCATCGTCACCGATTCCGCCATTGACACCACGGTGCGCACCTTCGTGCTCGACACCTCCGTGCTTCTCTCGGATCCAGGGGCGCTCAAACGCTTCGCCGAACACTCGGTGGTGCTTCCGATCGTGGTCGTCACCGAACTCGAGGCCAAGCGCGACCATCCCGAACTCGGCTATTTCGCGCGTTCGGCGTTGCGGGCCCTCGACGAGTTGCGGGTTCAGCACGGCGCGCTGTCCAGGCCGATCCCCGCGAATGAGGCCGGCGGCACCTTGCGCGTCGAGCTCAATCACACGGACCAGGACGTGCTCCCCAGCGGCTTCCGCCTGGGGGACAACGACACCCGGATCCTTGCGGTCGCCGCGAACCTGCGGGCCGAGGGGCACAGCGTCACGGTCGTGTCCAAGGACCTCCCGATGCGGGTCAAGGCATCGGCCCTTGGCATCGACGCCGAGGAATACCGCGCCGAGCTTGCCGTGGATTCCGGGTGGACAGGGATGCGCGAGATCCAGGTGGACGACGGGCTGATGTCTCGGCTCTGGGACGACGAGATGGTGGAGGCATCGGCGACAGCGGGCTGCGGCGAGGACGTGACCGCTCTTCCCATCCACACGGGGTTGGTTATCCACTCCGCGAGGGGATCGGCCCTCGGGCGCGTGGCGGCGGAGGGCACGATTCGGCTCGTGCGCGGCGATCTCGAGGTGTTCGGGATTCGTGGCCGGTCGGCGGAACAACGCATCGCACTGGATCTGCTGCTCGACGAATCGATAGGCATCGTCTCGATGGGAGGTCGTGCGGGGACCGGAAAGTCGGCGCTCGCGCTGTGTGCGGGTCTCGAGGCCGTGCTGGAGCGCCGCCAGCACAAGAAGATCATGGTGTTCCGCCCTCTGTATGCGGTGGGCGGCCAGGAGCTCGGCTATCTGCCCGGCTCCGAGTCGGAAAAGATGAACCCCTGGGCCCAGGCGGTGTTCGACACGTTGGGGGCGGTGGTGAGCCCCGAGGTGGTCGAGGAAGTCATGGCGCGCGGACTGCTTGAGGTGCTTCCGCTGACCCACATTCGCGGGCGGTCGCTTCACGACGCGTTTGTGATCGTCGACGAGGCCCAGAGCCTCGAGCGCAACGTGCTGCTCACGATGCTGAGCCGCATCGGCCGCGACTCACGGGTGGTCCTCACTCACGACGTCGCTCAACGCGACAACCTGCGCGTGGGTAGGCATGACGGCGTCGCCGCGGTGATCGAGGCTCTCAAGGGGCACGAGTTGTTTGCCCACGTGACCCTTGAGCGCTCCGAGCGTTCGGCCGTCGCCGCGCTCGTCACCGACATGCTTGAGCGCCTGGACCTCTAGGGCGTGGGACCTCCCCGAGATGACTAAGGGCCGATGCGGGAGAACATCCCAGCATCGGCCCCCGGTCGTGTCGTGCTGTCGCTAGATGCCGAGTTCCTGCAGGTAGGGCTCGAGCTCGTTCCAGTTGACCTCGTCGGGACGGGACTCGTCCCAGATCTGCAGGTAGCGATCCCGCTGCTCATCGGTCAGTGCGTTCCACTTGCGCATCTGCTCCTCCTGGTCCAGGTACCAGTAGCCGACGATGCGGTAGAGGCTGTGGTGGCGCGACCAGGTCTGCCGCAGGAAGGCCCTCGCCTTGCGAGACTGCGCGGACTCGCATGCGATCCACACGTAGGTGGCGTCTGCGGGGACGTCGAGGCGCTCCATGGCGCTCACGAGAGCGGACGGGCCGCGGCCGTTGCCTGACACTCGCCACTCGATGGTGACGCTCGCGGGGGATGGCAGTGCGATGGCGTCGTCGGCGCTGATGAGTTCGACGAGCACGTCGAAGGACTCCTCGGGGCTCGCCTCTTCGAGGATCCGTGCCACGGCGGGCAGCCCGGTCGCGTCGGCCAGTAGGAGGCGGCGGGTGGAGCCTTCCGGAGCGCCGTAGTAGCCGTGAGGGGTGCTGATCGCGACGGTGTCGCCCACCTGGGTGGTCTTGGCCCACGTGGATCCGCGGCCGTGACCGTGGGTGACCACGTCGATGTCAACGCTCGGCACCGAGGGGTTCCAGCGCCGAATCGTGTAGTGACGGGCGATGTCGTGGTCGTCTTCCCACCCCTCGGCCGGGTCGGCATCGGGGATGTGGACGTGGACAAACTCGTCGGCCTTGCCGGTCGACTCCCACTCGCTCAGCGAAGGGCCCGTGAGTGTGACGCGGCGCAGGTGGGGGCTGAGCTGCTCGGTGGCGGCCACGGTGACGATAAACGAGTCGGACATGGTGTCTCCAAGAGGGGGAAGGGAGGGGGCCTGTGCGGGAGGCGCCGGACGTGGGTCCGGCGCCTCCCTGTCGGGCTTAGGACGCGGAGGCGTCCTGGTACACGGTGACCTCGGTGGCGGGGTCACCGTCGAGAGCCGCCTCGAGCATCGGGACGAAGGCGCCGAGGGTGTACGAGATCGAGGACGGCGAGTTTGCGAAGAACGCGCCCTCAAGCACCGAGTCGGTGAGCCAGACGCTGCCGCCCACCTTGCTCACGCCGAGTGATGCGAACAGGGGCAGTGCCTCGAGCGAGTCCTTGCCGGTCGGGTCGGTGGCGACCTGCCACACGATCGAGTCGAGGCCGCTCAGGACATCGAGCTTCTCGGCGCTGATCGGGAGCCATGCGGCATCGGTGCCCTCGATCGAGGAGACGTCGAGGCCGAGGCTCGCAAGGAACTGATTGCGGGTGTCGGTGGCCGCGTAGACGTAGGCCTGACCCTCGTAGTAGCCGCCCACCTGCGACGTGACGCCCTCCCATTCGGGGTGCGCGTCACGTACGGAGGCGAACTCGGCGTCAATCGAGGCGCTGATCTCCTCTGCCTTGTCCGAGGTTCCGGTCGCGGCGCCCAGGAGCGCGAGCTCGTCGTTCAGGCTCACGCCCCATTCGACGGTCGCGTTGCCGTCGGAGCCGGTGGCCGGACGGGTGATCACGGGCGCAATGCCGGAGAGGAGGTCGTACTCCTCTTGCGTCATCTCGTGGTTCGGGTAGGTGGCGACGATGAGGTCGGGCTCGAAGGCCGCGATCGCCTCGGCGTCGTACGCGGCGCTTCCGGGCTCGAACGTCTCGGGCTCGGCTCCGGCGGCGATGCGGTCGGCGTCGGCCCACGGGCCGGTGCCGTTGTCGTAGCCCTGCCAGCTCACGGGGACCGCCACGGGGGCGACGCCGAGCGCGTACAGGTATTCGTGCTCGTGAGAACCGAGCGTCACGATGCGCTGCGGCTCGGAGTCCAGGGTGACCTCGCCCATGACGGTGTCGAGGGTGACAGGGAAGGCCGCGTCGGTGGTCACTGTGGCGTCGGCCGTTGCGGTGCTGGTCGTCTCTGTGGATGCGGTGTCCGATGAGCAGGCCGCGAGCAGAAGTGCCGCGGCTGCCGCCATAGAGATGGCGGAGGTGCCGCGAGTAATGCGCTGATGCATGGATTTCCTTTGGTAGAGGTGGGTAGTGCGGGTCAGGGAACAGGGGGGCGCCGAGGTGCGGTGATGGTCATCACGAGCCTCCGGGGCCCTGCGCGGGAATGACGATCGGGGTACCGGTGACGGGGTCGGTGAGCACCCTGGCGTCGAAGTCGAACACGTCACGCACGAGGGCCTCCGTGAATACCTCGTGGGGCGTGCCCGCGGCCGCGATGATGCCTTCGCGCATAGCGATCACGTGGTGGGCGTAGCGGGCGGCCTGGTGGAGGTCGTGCACCACCATGACGATCGTGCGGCCCTGGCGTTCATTAAGCCGGTGGAGGAGGTCAAGGACCTCGTACTGGTGCGAGATGTCCAGGAAGGTGGTGGGCTCGTCGAGCAGCATCAGCGGGGTGTCTTGCGCGAGCGCCATCGCAATCCAGGCGCGCTGGCGCTGGCCGCCGGACAGCTCGTCCACCACGGAGTCCTGAATGCCGGTGAGATTGGTGGAGTGTAGGGCGCTGAAGACGGCCGCCTCGTCGGCGCTCGACCACGGGCGCAGCATCTTCTGGTGTGGCGTGCGGCCGCGTGCCACCAGCTCCTTGACGGTGATGCCTGCCGGCGCGATGGGCGACTGTGGCAGCAGGCCGACGCGCCGCGCCACCTCCCTGGTGGGGATGCGGAAGATGTCCTCACCGTCGAGCAGGATGGCGCCCTCCGAGGGGGTGAGGAGGCGGATGAGGGCGCGCAGCAGCGTCGACTTGCCGCAGCCGTTTGGCCCCACGATCGCGGTGATGCGCCCGTCGGGAATGTCGACGTCAACGCCGTGAACGACGGGTGGGCCGCCGTATCCGATGACGGCCTTACGGGCCTCGAGCCTGCTCAAGAGGTACCTCCTCGGGATGATCGCCACACCAGCCACAGCAGGTATGGGGCGCCGACGGCGGCGGTGAAGATGCCGACGGGGAACTGAAGTGTGGCCGGCATGAGCTGCGAGGCCTGGTCTGCGGTCAGCAGCATCGCGGCGCCCAGGAGTGCCGACGGGATCAGGGTGACGCCGGCGTTGCGCGTGAGGCGCAGGGCAAGCGCGGGGGCGACGAGCGCGATGAAGCCGATGGGCCCCGTCACCGCGGTTGCCGCGGCGGCCAGCAGCACGGAGCAGGCGGCCAGCACCGCGCGCGCGCGGCCCACCCCAATGCCGAGCGCACGTGCGGTGTCGTCGCCCATCTCCATGGTGCGCAGTGCTCGCGCGTTCCACAGCACGAGCGGCGCGATCACCGCGAGCACGAGGTACGCGACCCGCACGTGGTTCCACGTGCTGCCTGTCGTGGAGCCGACGAGCCACGCGAGGGCAGAGCCTGCCTCGTGGACGTCCATGCGGGTGAGGACGTACTGGGTCACGGACTGGGCCGCGAAGCCGATGCCGATACCGGCGAGGATGAGGCGAAGGGGCACGATGGAGCGGCGCCAGGACAGCAGCAGGATCGCCAGGGCCGTGGCGAGGCCTCCGGCGGCGGCGCCCGCGGCGATGACCCACAGCGAGGACGCGGTGGTGAGCCACATGGTCAGGACAGCGCCGGTGCCAGCGCCCGCGCTGATGCCGATGAAGTCGGGCGAGGCAAGCGGGTTGCGCGTGAGCGATTGAAGGATCGCGCCCGATAGCCCCAGCATCGCGCCCACCAGGAGTGTGGTCAGGGCTCGCGGGGCGCGCACCTGGCCCACGATGAAGTCGCCGGGGGCGCCCACCGAGATGCCGACGGCGGCCTTCAGGGAGTCGATCACCGACACGTGCGCCTTGCCGACTACCAGCGCGAACACGAACAGCGCCGCGAGGACGGCGAGGATGACCAGCCCCACCGCGAACGTGCGGCGGTGGGTGGTGATACCCAGAGGGCCAAAGCGAAGGATCCTCACAGCTCGACCACCTTCATGCGCCGCGCCATGAGCGCGAAGATGAGGCCTCCGATGAAGGCGGTGGTGATGCCGACGCCGATCTCCGAGGGCGGGGCGATCAGGCGGCCGATGACGTCACACACGAGCACCAGCGCGGCGCCACCGAGCGCGCTGACGACCAGTAACCACGGCAGGGATGCGCCGACGAGCGCGCGGGCCAGGTGCGGCACGGCGAGGCCCACGAAGACGATGGGGCCCGCCGCGGCAGTCGCCGAAGCCGCCAGGAGGGTCACGACGAGGATCACGACGACTCGGATGGCCCCGATGCTGATGCCGAGCGCGCGTGCGGCGTCCTCGCCGAGTGCGATCGCCTCCAACTGCCGTGACACGATGAGGGCCACGGCGATCGCGACGAGAACGATAGGGACGAGCGCTGTGATGTCGTCGGCGGAGCGTCCGGCGAGCGAACCCGCAACCCAGAGGCGGTACTGCTCCAGGGTCGCGTCGTCCACCAGCAGTACCGCGTAGGTGATCGAGGTCAGCAACGTGGCGAGCGCCACTCCGGCCAGCGCGAGGCGCACGGGGGCTCCGGCGGCGGCGCCGCGGGCGCCGATGGCGTAGACGATGACGGCCGCGAGGCCCGCGCCAACGAACGCGACGGGCACCTGGGCCGCGAACCCGCCGGCCATGCCGGTGGACAGGGCGATGACCACCGCAAGCGACGCGCCGGCGTTGATACCGAGCAGGCCGGGATCGGCGAAGGGGTTGCGTGTGAGGGCCTGCATGAGGGCGCCGGCGATGGCCAGCGCCGCGCCAGCGAGAACGCCCACGACGGTGCGGGACAGGCGCAGCTCGCGCACGATGAGCTGCTCGGGGTCGTCGGGGTTCAGGTGGAACAGCGCGTCCCACACGGTGGTGAGATCGATAGCCCGCGCGCCCAAGGCCAGGGACAGTCCGATCGCGATCAGCAGCACCACGCCAGCAAGGGCTGCGGTGAGGGCGCGCCGAGACATCTTGCTCCTTCATCAGGGTGGGCGGCACGCGACGGCGTGGCGGTAAGGCTTACCTAACCTAAACCATCCTGACGGATTAACGCAACGCGCTTGTGCGCTAAATGGGTGGCGCTCCGTGGCTTACGCGAGCACACGAGCACGCTAGTGCGCTTGCGGTCCCTCACCGGATGCTGTCGCCGTGTCTATCTCGTCGGCGGGGCACGAGTCATCGGGAACTGCTACGTCGAGCCCGTAGAGGGTGCTGAGCGCGCTGAGGTAGTCGTCGGCGCGGCCCGATTCGGCCAGCTCTTTGGCGCGCACCGTAGGCCGATGCAGGAGGGCCTTCGCAAAGTGCCTCAGGGCCGCCTCGGTGGCAGCGGCTTGGGCGCGTTCGTCCGGCGAGGCATCTATCGAGGGACGCACGTGGGCGACCTCGCGTTCGAGCAAGCCAAACACGTGCTCGCGCAATGCCACGATTGCGGGATCCGCAGCCCGTCCGGTCTCGCCGCCCGCGTAGCGCGCCACTGCGTGCGCCACGATGGCCCGTGCAGATTCGAGTGCCGCGACGGACTCGCTAGGCGCATGGGTCTGCACATCTTCGAGACGAACTACGTGCACGTTGCGCAGGTGGTCGACACCCGGCGCCACGTCCCTATGGAGTGCGAGGTCGACGAGCGTGAGTGCGCGCTCGCGGTCGCCCACGGCATGCGCCACGAGCGTGGGGGTGAGGACGATCGATTCGCCCCCCGAGCACGCGAGGACGACGTCCGCCTGGTGCACCGCTGCCATGAGCCCGTCGACGGTCACCACGTCGATCCCGTGGCGTGCCGCAAAGTCGGAGGCCCTGCCCGTGGGTGAATGGACACCGATCACATGAGCGCCGCGTCCCCTCAGCATGCCGATGCCCGATTCGGCGAGGGCGCCGGTTCCCACGATCAGGGCGTTCGCGCCGCTCCAGGACACTGTTTCGTCGGCGAGGTCAAACGCGACAGACATCACGGATCGCCCCGACGTGCCCAGGCCCGTGGAAGAGGCGACCACGCGCGAGGTGCGCAGCGCGGACTGAAAGAGGCGATCGAGGGCAGGGGACAGGTGCCCGGCAGTGCGTGCGCCATTGTGGGAGCGGCGCACCTGGCCGGAAATCTCGCGCTCACCCACGACCATGGATTCAAGGCCAGAGGACACCGACATGAGGTGCTCCACGGCGTCGTCTCCCTCGTACGCGACGAGGGCCGCATCGATCGCCGCGACGTCGAGAGAGGTGAGCGAGGAGAGGGTGGCAATGACCTCGGAGCGGGCGGCATCGAGGTCTGTCACGTCGAGGTAGAGCTCGAAGCGGTTGCAGGTGGGGAGCACCACGGCGCCGGCGACGGCGGTACCGACGACGGCGCTTCCAAGCCGATCGGCGCCAACACTCAACTGTTCAACAGTGTTGAGGTCGCCATTGTGGTGGCTGGCCACGAGCGCAAGCAATGCCATGCCTTGATTCTGTCACGCCCTCGCAGTGAGAGAGAATCGACGTATGGCACTTCACCTTGACACGAGTCCCGACGCCGCCGGACAGGAGGGCTCGCCACTTTTGCGGGCCCTGCGAGGCGAACGCCCCGAACGAACCCCCGTGTGGTTCATGCGGCAGGCAGGTCGCTCGCTTCCCGAATACAGGGAACTGCGCAAGGGCGGCACGATGCTCGAGGCATGCCTGGATCCCGCTCTGGTAGCCGAGATCACCGCGCAGCCCGTGCGCAGGCACGGCGTGGACGCGGGGATTCTGTTTAGCGACATCGTGGTGCCGCTGCTGCTCGCTGGCGTTGATGTGACGATCGAGCCCGGTGTGGGGCCCGTCTTCGCCTCGCCCGTGCGCACGTCCGCCGATGTGGCCGCGCTGCCACGGCTCGGCACCGCGGCGGACCGCGGCGACTTTGACAGCTCCCTCGACGTGGTGAGGAACGCGGTCGTCGCCTCCCTTGGCCTGCTGGGAGACACGCCGCTCATCGGGTTCGCTGGGGCACCGTTCACCTTGGCCGCTTACATGGTCGAGGGCCGTCCCTCTCGCGATCACCTTGAGGCGAGGCGGCTCATGATTGCCGACCCCGAGGCCTGGGACGCGTTGATGGAGTGGACCGCCGATGCGGCGGGGCTCTTCCTGAGGGCTCAGGTGCTCGCGGGCGCGAGCGCGGTCCAGCTTTTCGACTCGTGGGCAGGGTCGCTGCCGCGCGATCGATACGTGGCGCACTGCCTGCCCGCGTCGACGCGAGCCTTGGCGCACGTCACGGATCTGGATGTGCCGCGCATCCACTTTGGTACGCACACGGGTCACCTGCTCGAGCAGATGAGGGACGCGGGAGCCACCGTGATGGGCATTGACGTGACGGTGCCGCTCGACGAGGCCGCGAGGAGACTTCCAGGGGTGCCCCTGCAGGGCAACATCGACCCTGCCGTGCTCGCCGCGCCATGGGAGGCCATCGCGTCTCACGTGCGCGACGTGGTGGAGCGGGGCAAGGCCGCGCCGTCGCACGTGGTCAATCTGGGTCACGGGGTGCCCCCTGACACCGACCCCGAGGTCCTCACACGCATCGTGGACCTGATTCATGGTCTCTGAAGCAAGCCAGCGCTGGGTCGTCATTGGCGGCGGCCTCGCGGGACTGCTCGCGGCGCGCCGGCTCGCGAGTGCGGGCCACGCTGTCACGCTGCTTGAGCAGGACGCGACGCTCGGTGGCCGGATGCGCCACGTCGAGGTGGCGGGCCTGCTGCTCGACGCCGGCGCGGAATCGTTCGCGACTAGGGGCGACTCTGTTCAAAGGCTGTGCGAAGAACTGGGCCTTGGCGACGCGATCAGTGAGCCCCTTGCCTCACCGGCTTGGGTGGTGGCGCCCGACCGCTCGTATCCTCTGCCCGCGACGGGCTGGCTTGGCATTCCGGTGCGGCCGCTTGCCGCCGACGTGAGGCGCGTCCTCGGGTGGGTCGGGGCGCTACGAGCCTGCGCCGACCTGCTGTTGCCGGCGCGGCACATCCGTGACGAGGCCACGGTGGGCGAATTGGCATGGTCGCGGCTGGGAAAGCGCGCCGCCGAGCGACTGCTCGCGCCCGTGATGTCGGGTGTGTACTCGCGTCCCCTCGACGAACTGCGCCTTAACGCGATCGCGCCGGGGCTCGCGGCGGATGTGCGTGAGTCGGGTGGGCTGATCCGCGCCGCCAGGAGGCGCCGATCGCTGGGGGCCCCAGGATCGGCCGTGCGCGGGCTCGTCGGAGGAATGGCGACCTTGGCGCGCGCGGTTGCCGACGACGCGGAGGCGCATGGGGCGGTGCTACGCACGGGCCTTGAGGTGACACGGCTGGAGCAGGCCTCCGACGGCGTCGCATGGCGCGTCACCACGAGCGAGGGTCCGTTCGACGCGGATGGAGTGGTGATCGCGGTGCCGCGTCATCGCGCACTGCCGCTGCTTGAATCGCCAGCCGAAGAAGCAAAACACGTCGCGATCGTCGTCGTGGTGATCGACGCGGAGATGCTCGATGTCGCGCCGCGAGGCACCGGCGTCCTGGTGCGAGGGGGAGTCACACGGGCCAAGGCGCTGACGCATTCGAGCGCCAAGTGGCCTTGGCTGGCCGAGTCACTCCCCGCTGGCCGCCACGTGATCAGGCTTTCCTACTCGGTGACTCCTGGCGAGGACGTGAGGGCCCATGCGCTGCCCGACGCCTCGCGGTTGCTTGGCGTGCCCCTGAGTGACGCCGATGTGGTGGGTATGGCCGTGTGCGAATGGCCCGATGCGAGCCCCGCTTCGGTGGCATCGCGCGAGCCCCTGCCGGGCGTGTATCTGGTGGGTTCGGCCGCGGGGTTGAGCGGCCTGGCCGCGATCGTGGCGGCAGATATGGCTGCCGATTTCCCTGGAGGCACCGGGGGAGAGAGACTGTCACCATGAGCGAAAGTCCCGAAGGATTTACCCTGTTCAGCGTCCTCGATGGCTCCAGCCTCGACGGCGACCTCGACGCGATTGCGGCCGCCTTTGATGCCGTAGTGGCCTCATGGGAGGAACGCGAGGTCGTGCTGCGTGGCCTCTACGACGTCTCGGGCCTGCGCGCCGACGGCACCGTGATGCTGTGGCTGCACGGCCCTCGCCTTGAGGACCTGCAGGCGGCGCTGCGTGAGCTGCGTGCGACCGCGTTGCTCGACGCGAATCACCTCACGTGGTCGGCCGCCGGGGTACACCGTGCCGCGGAGTTTAACCGTGCCCACGTTCCGGGCTTCCTGCGGGGCGAGCGTGCGCGCGACTGGCTCACCGTGTACCCGTTTGTGCGTTCGTACGAGTGGTACCTGCTCCCCGAGGAGGAGCGGTCGACGATGCTGCGCGAGCATGGCGTCAAGGGTGCGACGTTTAGGGGAGTCGTGGCCAACACCGTCGCGGCCTTCGCCCTAGGCGACTATGAGTGGCTGCTCCCCATGGAGGCGGACGAGGTCACCGACCTGGTCGACATGATGCGCGAGCTCAGGTACACCGACGCCCGCCGTCACGTGCGCGAAGAACTGCCGTTCTACACCGGGAGGCGTGTGTCCTCGCGGGAGATTGCTGGGGTGCTCTCCGCATGACGGACGGACTACCTCCCCTCGCGGCGGCGAGCCGCGTGGTCGCGCCGGCCACGTACGACTGCATCCTCTTGGCCGGCTTCGGCGGCCCCGAGGGTCAAGACGACGTGATCCCGTACCTGCGCAACGTCACTCGCGGCCGCGGAGTCCCCGACGAGCGACTCGAGGAGGTGGCGCACCACTATCGCCACTTCGGCGGCATCAGCCCCATCAACGAGCAGAACCGCGACCTCAAGGCGGCCCTCGAGGCGGAGATCGCCGCACGCGATCTCGCCCTGCCGGTGTATTGGGGTAACCGCTTCTGGGCGCCGTACTTTGCCGATGCCCTGCGCGAGCTCCATGCCGATGGACACCGTCGCGTCCTCGTCTTGGTCACCACGGCGTTCTCGAGCTATTCGGGGTGCCGCGCGTACCGCGAGGACCTCGCCGCGGCGTTGGCCGAGACGGGCCTGGAGGGCGACCTCGTCCTCGACAAGGTGCGCCAGTACTTTGACCACCCGGGATTCGTGGAACCCATGATCGACGCAGTGCGCGGCGGTTTGCGTGCGCTCGCGGTCGACGGCAAGGGGGCCCATCCTCACGTGATGTTCTCGACGCACTCGATTCCGAGCGCCGCCGCGGACGTATCCGGCCCGCGCGAGTCCCGCCCAGATGGCACGCCAGTGCCCGTAGGCGGCGGGGAAGAGTGGGACCAAGGCGGCGGCTGGTATGCCGAGCAGCAGCGTGCAGTTGCCGCTCTTGTCATGGACGCCGTGGGCGGCGAGTTCCCCGGCGTGGAATGGTCGCTGGTCTATCAGTCGCGTTCGGGTGACCCCCGCACGCCGTGGCTCGAGCCCGACGTAAACCTTGCCATCGAGGCCCTTGCGGACGAGGTGAGTGGGCTCGTGATTGCGCCTGTGGGTTTTGTGAGCGACCATATGGAGGTCGCGTGGGACCTGGACAACGAAGCTCAAGAGACCTGCGCGAAGAGGGGTCTCACCGCAGTGCGTGTCCCCACCGCAGGTGTCGACCCGCGCTTCGTGTCTGGCCTCATTGACCTCGTGCGGGAGCGTCATGTGGTCGACGGGGCATCCCCGATCGAGCGCAAGGCCCTCACCGACCTGGGGCCATGGCAGGACGTGTGCCCCACGGACTGCTGCCTGGGTCGTGGCGACAAGCCGACCATCGCGTCGGCCGGATAGCGCCCCGCCCGAGAGCGCCCCGCCCGAGAGTGCCCGACTGGCTCGCGCCCGTCCGCGGGGCTGGCCTACTTGCTTGAGGCGGCCTCTTCGAACGCCCTGCGCGGTTCGTGAAGCCTGCCCATCGACACCAGGTCGCGCCTGAAGAACGCAGCAGCCGTCCAGTCGAGCGCGATGCGTGCCTTGCGGTTGAACGTGGGGATCTGGAGCAGGTGGTAGGTCCGGTGCATGAACCAGGCTGGCCAGCCGCGCAGCTTGACGCCCATGATGTTCGCCACGCCCTTATTGAGGCCCAGGGACGCGACCAAGCCCAGGTGCTTGTGGCTGTAGTCCTTGAGGGGCTTGCCCTTGAGGTGCCGTGCCAGGTTCTTCGCGAGGTGGCGTGCCTGTCGCACCGCGTGCTGGGCGCTGGGCGCGCAATACGCGGGCTGGTCCTTGGTGAGGTCGGGAACCTGCGCGCAGTCGCCAGCGGCCCATGCCCCGGCCACGACTTGGCCCTCTTCGGTGGCCACCTGAAGCGTAGGCAGTGCGATCACGTGACCCTTGGGACCCAGCGGGAGGTCGGATTCCCCCAGCACGGGCGCGGGCTTGACTCCCGCTGTCCACACGACGGTGTCGGCATCGAACTTCTCGCCGTTCGACAGTTCGATGTGGCCAGCGACGCAGCTCTCGAGCCTGGTTTCGCGCAGCACGCGCATCCCTCGCGATTCGAGCTCGCGCACCGTGTAGTCGCCCATCTCGGCGCCCATCTCCGGAAGGATGCGGTCGGCGGCCTCGACCATCACAAAATGGAGGTCGTCGGGACTGAGCTCCGGGTGGTCGCGCAGCGCGGCGCGCGCCATGTCCTCGGTCTCGGCAAACGCCTCGACGCCAGCGAATCCTCCGCCCACAAAGACGAACGTCAGCAGCTTGTTGCGCAACGCCGGATCCGACGTGGTGGCCGCCCGCGCGATGCGGCCCAGCACGCGGTTGCGCAGGTTGATGGCCTCCTCGACGTATTTGAAGCCGATGCCGAATTCGGCGAGCCCCGGGATGGGGAGGGTGCGTGAGACCGAGCCGAGCGCGATCACGATCTCGTCGTATTCGACGGCGAGCGTGTCGCCAAAGTCGGTGGTCGCGGTGACGGCCCGATCCGCATGGCGAATCTCGGTGACCTTCCCCTGGAGCACCCTGATGCCCTTGAGCTCGCGCCGTAGCGGGACCACCGCGTGACGGGGCTCGATGGATCCGGCCGCAGCCTCGGGCAGGAACGGTTGGTACGTCATGTAGGGCCTGCGGTCGAGCACGGTGATATCGACGCTGCCGCGGGCCTTGCGCTTGAGAGTCAGGGCCGCGTACAGCCCGACGTAGCCGCCACCAAGGATGAGAATGCGAGTGCGAGTCATGGAAGCACCTCCCGCGGAGGTCAACATCGCGCGATCGTGATGTGTTCCTGGCGGGAGGGCGGTCGCCCGCGACGCGCCGAATGTTGGTTACATCACACAACGGCGTGGCGCCGAGTGTGTGAACTCGACTCAAGCCGTTGACCCGGCGCGTTGTGATCGCTAACATTCACCACAGTTGCTCGTATCAAAATGATCACAATGGAGTGAATCGTGCCGATGAGTCTTTTTAGCCAATCATTTGCTCGCCCCGTCCGGGCGACTTCTGCCATCCTTGCGGGGGCTCTGGTAAGCGCGGCGTTGTCGACGGTGCCCGCCCTCGCGGATGTCTCCTCTCCGCTGGAGGGGCTCGCGTCGCAGCTTGAGTTGCACTACGACTTCGCGGATGCGATCGACGACGCCACGGTGTCTGATGTGAGCGCTCACAGTTTTGACGGCACGATCGTTGGAACGGGCGCGACGATTATCGACGGGGCGATCGACCTGTCGGGCGGCACGCATGTCGAGATTCCCGCCGAGGTTTTTGAGAACCACAACAACCTCACCATCTCGACCTGGTTGCGCAACGACCAGGCGAACGGCAACTACGCGGCCCTCTACTTTGGCAAGTCCACGACCCCGCCGTCCCAGTACTGGGTGCTGAACCCCGCCAACCCAGACGGCCGGTTTAAGACGGTCCTCACCGACGGCAACGATGCTGGCGCTCCATGGGGTACCGAGGCGGGCATCTCGCCGACGACCGCTGCGCGCGGCATCGCGGGACCCATCACCTCCGATCCCTTCGCTCTCTACACGACAGTGATCACGCCCACGTCCATCACTGGTTATCTCAACGGCGAGAAGGTCGGTTCCGTGGCAGTGACTCGTACAGTGACCGATTTCGGTACGGACCTGGTGGCCTATATCGGCCGCTCGCCGTACAGCGTGTGGGGCGACCCCGTGTGGGACGGTGCGATGGCTGACCTGAAGGTGTACACGGCCGCCATGACGGATCAGCAGGCAGCCGCGCAATACTTCGAGGAGCTCGCAGACTCAGCGGCGTCGCAGGCGGCCGTAGCGGAGGATGCCGCCGCGCTGTCGGTGGCGACGCCGGTCGCGTCCGATGTCGTCCTGCCCACCGCAGGCTCGCACGGCTCGACCATCGCGTGGGCGAGCTCTCAGCCAGGCATCATCGCGACCGACGGCACCTTCAACGCGCCCGCGTCCTCGGACGCAACCGTGACGCTGACAGCGACGCTCGAACTCGCGGGGGAGACGACGACAAGGGAGTTCGTGGTCACCGCCACCTCCGATACGTCGGCGACGCTTCTCGCCCACTATGACTTCTCCGACTCGATTGATGACGGCATCGTCTCGGACGTCTCCGGACGCGGCAAAGACGCCACCGTGGTGGGCAACGGCGCCACCGTCAACACGGCGGACGGCTACCTCACTCTCCCCGGAGGCTCGAGCACGTCTGGCAATGCATATGTGTCCCTACCCACCGGCATGTTTGACGGCCAGAACACCTTGACCATTTCTACGTGGCTGCAGAACCGGACCGGGTCAGGCAACTACGCGGCCATGTTCTTTGGCACCACCCAGGCGCCGCCGCTCCAGTATTGGCTCCTCAACCCACAGAACACCTCGGGCAAATTCAAGTCGGTCATTGTGGACGGAAGTCCCACGTCGAGCCCATGGAGCCTTGAGGCGGGGATTAGCCCCACCAGTGCTGTTCGCGGAATCACAGGCCCCACCACTGACTCGTCGTGGGGGATGTACACCACGGTGATCACACCCACGTCGATCACCGGCTACTACAACGGCGCCAAGATCGGTACGGTCGCCACCACCCGTACGGTGACCCAATTCGGTACCAACCTGGTGGGCTACATCGGCCGCTCTTCCTATGGTGACAAGTTCTACCAAGGCGACGTGCGCGACGTCCGCATCTACACCACGGCCTTCACCGATGCCCAGGTTGCCAACGCGTACTACGGATCCGTGGGCGATGACTCGACCATCGACGCGGCGCTTGCTGCAGACGCCGACGCGGTGGGGATCGACGGGACGACCGTCGTCGCCGATGTCACGCTGCCCGCTGCAGGCGTGAGGGGCTCCGCCTTCTCATGGGCCAGCTCGAACCCCGCGGTTATCGGCACCGATGGCGCCGTCACGCGCCCCACGGACGTCACCGCGACGGTGACCCTCACCGCGACGCTCTCCCTCGGAGGGCGCACGCTGGTGCGTGCCTACGACGTGACGGTGATCGCTGACAGCCCGCAGGCCAACCTCGACTTTGCTGCGGCAGCCTATGACCTCGGAATCTCCGTCCTGTGGGAGGACGTCGCTCTCCCCACCACGGTGGACGGCATTGCGGTGGCGTGGGCCTCATCCAACACGGCGGCGGTCGATTCCGACGGCTCCGTGACGCGCACCGCCTCCGAGCAGTCCGCGACGCTCACTGCCACCTTCACCGACGGCGCGTTCACGTCGGCGAGTGTGTTTCCCATCACCGTTCTTGCCCACGATGTCTCGTGGATTGGCACGGGAATTGGCTCCGGCAACACCGACGACGCCGACAATCTGCGCCTGAGTTTCTCGACTGACGCGGTGACCTTTGCCGCTCTCAACGACGGGCAGGGAGTGCTGTTCCCCGAGCTCGGCTCGCGAAAGATGGGTTCGCCCGTCGCGTTCCGTCACCCCGATGGCGGATTCGGCCTGGTGGCAACCCTCGACTCCAACTCGAACCGCATCTACGTGTTCGACTCAGAGAACCTTTACTCGTTCTCGGATGAGCGTCTGGTGCAGTTTGCGCCGAGCGCGATGAGGGCCGCACGCGTGGCCGTCGATTACGACAACGCCACGGGGGCCTACCGACTTCAGTTCACCAACCTTGTCGATGGCCTGCCGTATGAGGTCGCCACAGGGGACTTCGTGACGTTCGCTGCGCCGGTGGCGATTGGCTCGGCGCCCAGCTTTAAGACGGGGGGCTTTCCCTCCGGCCAGATCGAGACGGACGCCATTGCCGTGACCAGGGCAGAGTCCGACGCGGTCCTTGCGCGCCTCGGCAGGGTCCACTCGACAGGCGTCGGCGTCTTCGCGGACCTCGATGTGGCGAAGGGAGAGGTGGGAAGCCTGCCAGGATCGACCACCGTCACGTATTCGAACGGCACCACCACTGAGATGCCCGTCACGTGGGACGACTCGGCGGTCAACTGGAACGTGCCCGGCACCTACACGGTGAGCGGCACCGTCGAGCGCGCCGAGTACTCGAGTCCCTTTGTTGAGCGCCGCGCCGATCCCGACGTCACGCTCGGCGATGACGGCTACTACTACTTCACCGGTTCGTACCCCATGACGTCCTCGGGCGATCCCCAGGGCTATGACCGCGTGATATTGCGCCGCGCCTCCACGATCGACGGTCTCGGGTCCGCTGCTGAGGTCGCGATCTGGGACGAGAGTTCCGAGGCGGGGATGAACCGCTACATCTGGGCCCCCGAGCTCGAGAAGATCAACGGCGAGTGGTACATCCTCTTCACCGCGGCGCGTTCGGGGGTGTGGGACATCCGCCCGGCGACGCTTCATTACACAGGCGGCGCACTCAGTGGCGCTGCGGCGATGGACCCGGCAAACTGGGAGACCACGGGGTACATGCTCCCCGCCGCGGGGGACACCACCGCCTTCAACGCGTTCTCGCTCGACATGACCCACTTCGAGCAGGGCGGCGTGGACTATGCCATCTGGGCCCAGTCCGACGCGGAGGGCTTCTCGACACTGCGCATGGCCCCGATGGACTCGGCCAACCCGCAGCAACTGTCGGCTCAGTCGATCCAGTTGAGCCGCCCCACTCGCGCCTGGGAGCAGGCCTCGGGGGTCGAGGTCAACGAGGGCCCCGCGGTGATCATGCACGACGGCAAGGTCATTGTGGCCTTCTCCTCCGCATCGGTGGACGCCGCGTACAACGTGTCGGTGCTGTGGGCGGATGAGACCGCGGACCTCATGGACCCGGCATCGTGGACCAAGCTGGGCTACCCGCTGCTCACCACGGCCGACGTCCCTGGCGAGTTTGGCCCCGGCCACAACTCGTTCACTGTCGACGAGCTTGGCAACCCTGTGATCGTCTACCACTCCCGCACGTATGGAGACGCGACGAACACCGGAGAGGCCACCGACGGCGGGCTGTATGACCCGCGCCGTCACGCCCGCGCGGCGACCGTCCATTGGGATGTCGACGGGCTTCCGCTGCTGGACATGACGCCCGCGGAAGAACTTGACCCCGCGCTCGCGGACGTGTCGATGCAGGTGACGGTCCTCCCCGAGGACAACCTGGTGGTCAACTACCTGCTCGACGAGACGAGCGGCACCGTGGCCGTGGACTCGTCTGGCAACGGCAACGACGCCACGTACGTGGGTGCTCCGACGCTCAACGGCGACGGCGGGGCCGCGCTTGACGGCGTGGACGACTACGTCGATCTACCCGACAACATCCTGGCGGGACTCGACTCGATCACCATCAGCATGGACGTCCTGGTCAACACCACGCAGGGCACTCCCTACTTCATTTATGGACTCGGAAACCCCGCCACGTCCGGTTCGGGCACCGGGTACCTCATGGCGACGGGCAACTCGTACCGCAACTCGATTACCCCAGGAAACTGGAGCGGCGAGCAGAACACCACAAGTGGCGCGAACATCGCCCGTGGCGTGTGGAAGACGATCACCTACACGCTCGACGACGCCACGGACACCTCGACCGTCTATCTCGACGGGGTGCAGGTGGGGCAGTCGACTACAACCACCGTCAAGCCCTCCCAGCTGGGTGGTGGCGTCACGACGGCCAACTACATCGGCCGCTCGAACTACGCAAGCGACAAGCTGCTCTCTGGCTCTGTGCGCAATTTCAGGATGTACGACGTTGCGCTCGACGCGTCGGCCGTCGCGGGCTTGGTTGCGTCCGATGCGACGAGCGTCCAAAGGGACCGTCTCGCGTTGGACCTTGGCGACACGAGCAACGTGACGAGCAACCTGACGCTAGCCGCCACGGGAGTCAACGGCTCCACCATCACGTGGTCGTCCGGTACTCCTGGCGTTGTCGGCGCAGACGGCGCCGTCACGCGGCCGTCGTACGCGTCAGGTGACGCTTACGTGACGCTCACCGCCACGGTGGTCAAGGGGTCGTCTACGGGTACGCGTCAGTTCCTGGTGGTCGTCAAGGCGACGGTCGACGACCAATCGATTGCCGATGCGGGCGCCGCGGCTCTCGCGGTCGTCAACATCGACGACGTGCGTGGAAACCTCACGCTGCCTGCGGAAATCGATGGACTGCCCGTCACGTGGGCCACGTCGGACGGTGTCGTGGTGACAACAGATGGTGTGGTGACCCGACCCTCAGCCGACGTCGACGTGACGCTCACAGCGACCGTGACCAAGGGATCGGCGACGGCGCAGCGCGTATTCACTGCAAAGGTGAAGGCGGCTTTCGACATGGGGGCGCTCGAGGGCTATGCGTTCGCGTACTTCACGGGCAACACCGTTCAGGGCGAGAAGATCTACTTTGCGGCCTCGGACGGCAACGATGCCTTGACGTGGGACGAGCTCAATGGCGGCAATCCCGTGCTCACCAGTACCTATGGGGAGACGGGCCTGCGGGATCCGTTCGTGATTCGCTCTCCTGAGGGAGACACGTTCTACCTGATCGCCACGGACCTTTCCATCGGTGGAGGCACGTCATGGGATGCCTCCCAGCGCCAGGGATCTCTCTACCTGGAGATCTGGGAATCACAAGACATGGTGAACTGGTCTGACCAGCGCCACGTCAAGGTTTCTCCCGACACCGCTGGCAATACGTGGGCTCCCGAGGCGTACTACGACGACTCTCTTGGCGCGTATGTGGTGTTCTGGGCCTCGAAGCTTTACGACGAGTCCGATCCGGGCCACACGGGCAGCACGTACAACCGCATGATGTATGCGACCACGCGTGACTTCGTGACCTTCACAGAGCCGCAGATCTGGCAGGACGGCACCTCGCGAATCGACTCGACCGTCACCAAGGTCGACGGTACCTACTACCGCTTCAGCAAGGATGAGGGCGCAGGCACCACGGGCTGTTCGGACATCATTCAGGAGAGCTCGACCGTGCTCACTGCCCCACTGACAGACTGGACCATGGAGGACAGCTGCATCGGGCGCGACGCCGGAACGGGGTCGGTCGAGGGGCCGTCGATCTTCCACTCGAACCCCGGCGACGTCAACGGTGACTACTCCTACCTCTTTGTCGATGAGTACGGGGGCCGCGGGTACATTCCACTGCGCACCGCCGACATCGCCAACCCCGACTGGCAGGTCGCTCCTTCATACGACCTCCCCGCCTCGCCGCGCCACGGCACTGTCATTCCCGTGACGGCTGCGGAGCTTGCGGTGCTGCGCGCGGCGATTGTCACGCCGGCCACGGCTCCAGAGGTCACGGCAAACGCTGATGGTGAAGTCCTTCGCTATGACTTCCAGGCAGGCGCAGGTTCCACGGTGACCGATGTGACCGGCAACGGTTATGACGGCACGATCGTGGGAACCTCCGCGCTCGCTGGTGGCGAGATGGTCTTCAGTGGTGACGACTATGTCGACATCCCTGACAACATTCTGTCGGGCGTTGAGGACATCACGATCGAGGCTCAGGTCTACCTGGACTCGACCCTGAGCGGCAACTACTTCATCTATGGGCTTGGCAATACTGACAGTGGCGGCGTGGGAAACGGTTACCTGTTTACCAGTGGCAACAGCCAGTACAAGACGAGCCTCGCGACGGGCAATTGGAGCACGGAGCAGACGGTGGGCTCGGGCAGTGCGCTTCCACGCAATGCATGGGTGACGCTCACGTACACGCTGAGTGGCGATACGGCGTCGCTCTACCTCGATGGCGTCAAGGTCACGACAGGAACGGTCACGACTGACCCCACCGACATCGGAGCGACGTTCACCGCCGCCAACTATTTGGGCAAGTCGAACTACACCGCTGATGGCCTTTTCAAGGGCAAGTATCGCGAGTTTGCGATCTACAACCGTGCGTTGAGCGAGGCCGAGATCCTGGCAAGTGCGGGGCGTGCCGACGTATTGACGGGCATCACGCTTAGCGAAACCTCTGTGCTCAAGCTCGACCCGATCGTCGATCAAGATGCCCACACAGTGGTCTTCCCCGTGGCGCCAGGTACCGATCTGACGGCGCTGACGCCGGTGTTCGGAACCGTCGCTGGAGTGACCGCCGCGCCCGCATCGGGCACCATTCGTGATCTCTCATCGGGGGTGCCCGTGCAGCTCGCGGGTGCGTCGACGGCCACGTGGACCATGAGTGCCGTGGAGATGCGTTCGCCGATCCTCCCCGGTTACTACGCGGATCCGAACGTCGTGGCGTATGGCGACACCTACTACATCTACGCGACCACGGACGGCGTTGCCGGCTGGGGTGGCAAGGACTTCTACGTGTGGTCATCCAAGGACCTGGTGAACTGGACCCGCGCCACGACACCGTTCCTGACGTTGGACGGGGCCTCCGGAAATGTGCCCTGGGCATCCGGCAACGCGTGGGCGCCCACCATCACGGAGAAGGACGGAAAGTTCTACTTCTACTTCTCCGGTCACAATGCCTCCCTGAACCGCAAGACCATCGGCGTTGCGGTGGCGGACAATCCTGAGGGTCCATTCATCGCACAGCCGACCGCGATGATTCTCAACAATGAGTCCGTCACCTCGGGCCAGGCGATCGACCCCGCGGCGTTCGAGGACCCGGTCACAGGAAAGTACTTCCTGTTCTGGGGCAATGGATCGCCGGTCTACGCGGAGCTCGCGGACGACATGGTGTCGCTCGTTCCCGGATCGATCAAGTCCATCTCTGGTCTTACGAGCTTCAGGGAGGGCGCGTTCGTGGTGTACCGCGATGGTCTGTACCACATGACCTATTCGATCGACGATACGGGGAGCGCAAACTACCGTGTGGGCTATGCGACCGCCACCTCGGTCACTGGGCCGTGGACCTACCGCGGTGTGATCCTGGAGAAGGACCCCTCGCTCGGCATTCTCGCGACCGGTCACAACTCGATCCTCAACGTTCCTGGAACCGACGACTGGTACATCGTCTACCACCGCTTCGGGGTGCCGGGAGGCGACGGGACTCACCGCGAAACCACCATCGATCGCCTGACGTTCGACCCGGCAACCGGACTCATGCAGGTCGTGACCCCGACCTTGTCCGCGGTTGACGCGCAGACGATTGTGGATCCCGCGCCGTTGACGGTGTCGGTGATCGGCACGGCCGCTGCGGGTGAGACGCTGACCGCAGAGGTGCCCGCGCCGTGGACGGCGTCTTCGTATCAGTGGGCCAAGAATGGCATCGGCATCGCGGGAGCCACCAACCCCACGTTGTTGCTCGTCGAATCCGACTCTGAGGCCGACATCACGGTCACCGTCACGGCCTCCAAGCCCTTGTGGGAGAGTTCGACGAAGACCTCGGGCGCCACCACGGTAGCGAAGGTCGAGTTGCTAGACCCCGCGTCAGACGAGTTGGGGGTGAGCTTCCACATGTTGCGCGAGGGCGACTCGACCACCGTATGGGGAAGTGGCTTCCAGCCGGGCGAGGACGTGACGGTTACCCTCTACTCGACGCCGCGGCTCCTCGCGACGCTGAGGGCCGACGCCGCGGGCTCGATCCGAGGAACGGTGACGATTCCCGTGGGAGTGCCCGCGGGGGCTCACACCCTTGAGGCAGTGGGGGCGACCTCTGGCTTCCGCCTTGCGACGGGAATCACGATTGTCGATGTAGAGGCACTTGCCTCGACGGGTGCTGATGGCGAAGGGGGCGCTGCGGCAGCCCTCGCCCTTGTGCTATTAGGGATGGGCGTGATGATCGCGCGACGCCGGTTGCGGGCCTAGCTGATCGCCTTCACCGCGCTTGGCGCGTCGCCGTCGGGAGGCGCGCCAAGCGCATTTCTAGTTCTGGCCGGTCATCGTCGTCACGTCGAGCAGCGTGTCGAGTTGTTCCTCGGTGACCTCGCCGCGTTCGACAAAGCCGAGGTCGACTACGGACTCGCGCACCGTAAGACCCATCTTGACCGCGTGCTTGGCGATCTTCGAGGCGTTCTCGTAGCCGATGACCCTGTTGAGCGGCGTCACGATGCTGGGGGAGGCCTCGGCGTAGCGGCGCGCGCGGTCGACGTTCGCCGTAATGCCCGCGACGGTGCGGTCGGCGAGCACAGTGGAGGCATTGGCGAGCAGGTTCATCGACTCGAGCAGGCTCAGGGCCATGACAGGGATCTGCACATTGAGCTCGAAGGCCCCCGATGCGCCTGCCCATGCCACGGTCGCGTCGTTGCCGATCACGCGTGCGCACACCATGAGCACGGCCTCGGGGACCACGGGGTTGACCTTGCCAGGCATGATGCTCGACCCTGGCTGGAGGTCGGGCAGGGCGATCTCGCCCAGGCCGGTGTTGGGGCCGGAACCCATCCACCGCAGGTCGTTGCAAATCTTGGTAAGGCTCACGGCGATGGCGCGCAGCGCGCCCGATGCCTCGACCAGGCCATCACGAGCGGACTGCGCCTCGAAGTGATTGCGCGCCTCCGTGATGGGGAGGCCCGTGTCCTCGGCGAGCAGCGCGATGACGCGTTGCGGGAAGCCGGCGGGGGTGTTGATGCCCGTTCCCACCGCGGTACCGCCCAGGGGCACCTCGGCGAGGCGCGGCAGCGCCGCATGGAGGCGCTCGATGCCGTAGCGGATGGCGGCTGCGTATCCGCCAAACTCCTGACCGAGCGTCACGGGCGTGGCGTCCATGAGGTGGGTGCGTCCCGACTTGACCACATCGACAAACTCGACCGACTTCGCCTCGAGAGCCTCGGCGAGGTGGGTGAGAGCGGGGGCGACATCGTTGACCAGTGCGGACGTTGCGGCGACGTGCACCGAGGTGGGGAAGACGTCGTTGCTGGACTGGGAGGCATTGACGTGGTCGTTGGGGTGGACCTCCGCGCCGAGCTCGCGTGTAGCGAGCGTCGCGATGACCTCGTTCGCGTTCATGTTGGAACTGGTGCCCGAGCCGGTCTGGAAGACATCGACGGGGAATTCGCCGTCGTAGTCACCCGTGGCGACGGCGTCGGCCGCCGAAACGATGGCCTCGGCGATCGCGGCGTCGATCACGCCCAACTCGGCGTTGGCCCGCGCTGCAGCCTTCTTTACGCGGGCGAGGGCCTCGATGTGCCTGCGAGTCAGGGTCAGGCCCGAGATCGGGAAGTTCTCGACGGCGCGTTGGGTCTGGGCGCGGTACAGGGCGTCGGCCGGCACGCGGACCTCGCCCATCGTGTCGTGTTCGATGCGGTATTCCATGGGAGCTATTCTGTCAGGCCGCGCCGCGGCCGCGTGGGTTCCAGGTGATCGCGTTCGCGGGCGATGCCTATACGAAAAGTGTGATGTGCGCCATACTGACAATTGACGACCTCTCATAGGGCGCGACGGGCGTGTAGTACGCACCTCGCGCACCGACTACTCACGGAGTTTCAGGATGGCGCGATCAGCGACGATCAGCGACCGGCAGCGCCGGACGCTCGCCCTTGATGTCGCGCGCGCCTCAATCGAGGCAGACGTGACGGCCTTCGAGGTAGTCGCGCGCATGATCGCCGACCGCGGCACCACGCCGGCATCGGCCCGCGGTTCCAGGCCCGTCTCGGGCACGGCAACGCGGAGCTCCGCAAGAGGCTAGTTCGAGCGATTCGGGTAAAGGTCCCGGGTCTCACGGATTACACTGATGTCTGGCCTTCTGGCCACCACCGTCAACGGCGACCCCTATCAAAGCGGTTCATCCGCGTGCGAGGTCAAAAGCCGACGCACCGGTCGTTGAGGCAGGGGTGCGTCCGCGAGTGGGACTACGCCGCGACCAAGGGGACACGATGGCCATTACTGCCATTCCACGGGACCAACTCGCCGCCGCACTTCGCGAAGGTGAGGAAGCGTCGAGCGCTGAACTGTTCAACGTCGCGCTTTCCAAGGATGCCAAAATTAGGGAGAGCCTCGCGGCTCGCCCCGATGCACCACTGTCTGTCCTGATCCGGCTGGCACAAGACTCCAAGAGCAGCGTGCGCATGGCGCTCGCGGGAAACCCGGCCGTGGGTGGCGCCTTCTCGGTGCTTTCCATCCTCGCGGGCGATAAGGACACCGACGTCGCCCTCGCGCTTGTCTCGAATGCGGCCACGCCGGTGGGCACATTGCGGACCCTGGCGGAGCACAACAAAAAGAACGTGCGCCGTGCCGCACAGGCACGACTGCTCGCTCTGAACTGAGCTGAGCAGCGCCGAGTCAGTCTGAGCCGCTTCGCACAGCACAGCACGGCACCGCACAGTGCCGTGCCAGTGCCGCGTTCTCAGTGTGCGGGCGAGGTCTCGCCAAGTTCGGCGGACGTGGGTGGGTTTGCGCCCGCCCGTGAAACCGTGATGCCCGCGATCTGTGCGCATCGTCCCAGGATTGAGCCGACCGTGACCGAATCGATCGCGCGCAGCGCTTCCCTGCGGTGGCCGCCCAGCAGGTCGTGTGACCAGAGACCGTCGATCAGCCCGGACATGAACGAGTCGCCGGCCCCCACGGTGTCAACTACCTCGACGGTCACGGGCGGTACGGCGCTAACCCCGTCGCGCAATGCCGCCAGCGCGCCATCGGCGCCGAGGGTCACGACGACAAGTGCGGGTCCCAACCCAAGCCAGCGGTGTGCTGCGTCTGCGGGTTGCTCGCCGGGGAAAAGCCACGCAAGGTCCTCGTCGGATACCTTCACGACGTCCGAGAGCGCGACGAGGTGTTCGATTCGCGCGGCTGCCTGTGCGCGGTCTCCCATCAAGGAGGGGCGCACATTGGGGTCGTACGTGATCGTCGCGCCTTCGCGCGCTGCTACGAGTAGCCGAGCCACTGCGGTCGCCCCTGGCTCGAGAACCGCCGCGATCGATCCCGTGTGAACGACCAACGGATCGGGGAGGGTCGTCGCGTCGTCGGCGATGTCCCACGTGAGGTCGAAGTCGTAGGTGGCGACGCCGTGCGCGTCGAGCGTGGCCGTGGCGACAGAGGTGCTGGGCGCGGCACTCGCCGAGGCGATCGTCGCGCCAGAGGACTCGACGTGGTCGCGCACGAGTGCGCCGTAGGCGTCGTCGCCGAGGTGAGTGAGTAATTCGGCGCGGCGGCCGAGCCTCGCGAGTCCGAACGCCACGTTCGCGGGCGAACCGCCTGGGTGTGCGGACTGTGACCCATCCGGCCGGCGCACGACGTCAACGAGGGCTTCGCCAATGACGAGGGCGTGATCAGTCATCGGTTTCGACCTCCGTGGCAGTGGCCGTGGCGTTCTCGATCGCCTGTTGCGCACCGTCGAGGAGGTCCTCGCAACGCCGCGCAAGCGTTTCGCCTCGTTCCCAGAGCGACATCGACTCATCGAGAGTGGCGGCTCCCGTCTCGAGTTTGCCGACGATGTCGACGAGTTCGTCGCGCGACTGTTCGTAGGTCAGCGCGTCCACGGCGGCAGGGTGCTTTGTCATTTTCTTACGGTATCGCGTCATAGAGGGGCAATCCAGCACTCTCATAGGGCATCAAGCAGCCGATATGTCCCCTGACTCTTGGTATCAACGTTCACAATGAGGTGAAAAATGCTGAATGAATCCCGTCACGGCATCCCAGAGGCGCTAGATCCAAGCCTGTCAGACAACGATCTGGCTCAGCTTGCGCGCTCCGACGAGGCCAAGGTGAGGGCCGGCGTCGCAGCGCACCCGAACACGCCTATGACCCTCATCTTGAAACTCGCGGTCGACGATGCGAACTCGGTCCGAGCGGGCGTCGCCCGCAATCCGAGGCGAAACATCCCCGAGGAGGTCTTTCGCGAGCTCGCGAACGACAGGGCTCCCGAGGTGGTTTTCGCGTTGATCGCCAACGACGCGGTTCCCGATACCGTGATTGCCCGCGTCATGCGCGGCAAGCACAAGGACGCGGTGGGTCCGGCGAAGGCAAGGCTTGCCAAGAACGGTACGCGGACCGGCTTCCTGAGCGCTCTCCGTTCCTGACGCGTGATTCCCGTCTCGTTCTAGGCGGGTGGACTGACGGAAGTCACGCTCGCTTCGACGCTTCCGAGCGCCAGGCGCACCGTGATGTCTTCGCCCACGGCGACGTCGGCGTGCGTGCGCACGATGGCCCCAGCGCTGCCTCGCACCACGGCGTAGCCGCGGTCGAGTGTCGATTGCGGGCTGAGCGCATTGAGCGAAGCGATCGACGCCTCGAGGCGTGCCCGCGAGACAGCGACCTTCGCGGAGGCCGCGGAGCGGAGCGCCGTGAGAGCCTGGGCCAAAAGATCCCTGTGCGGGGTGAGCATCCGAACGGGGTGGGCTAACACGGGGCGCGAACGTAGTGTCGCGACGCGTTCGCGTTCGCGCACAATCTTGGCGGTGAGGGCCGCGCGCATGAGGGTGCGGGCGCCATCGAGCCGGTCGCGCTCGAGAGCGGCATCGGGCACCACGCGTTTGCCAGCATCGGTGGGTGTGGATGCCCTGTAGTCAGCGACGAGGTCCAGCAGGGGGGAGTCGAGCTCGTGGCCGATCGCGCTCACGAGCGGTGTGAGGATCGCGGCTGCCGCGCGCACGAGCGATTCGTCGCTGAACGCGAGCAGGTCCTCGAGCGAACCGCCTCCGCGCGCCACCACGATCACGTCGACATCCTCGATCGTGTCGAGCTCTCGCAGCGCCTTGACCACTTCGCCCACCGCGCGGGGCCCCTGCACGGTGACCCGACGGATCTCGAAGACTGCTGCCGGCCAGCGGAGCGTCGCGTTGGTCACCACGTCGTGTTCCGCGTCGCCCTGAGTCGCGACCACCAGCCCGATGCGGCGGGGGATCATGGGCAGCGCAACCTTGCGTTCGGCATCGAAGAGCCCCTCGGCGCCGAGCACGGCCTTGAGTGCCTCGATGCGAGCCAACAGGTCGCCCAGGCCCACGGCTCGCACGTCGTCGCCCACCATCTGCAGGTCGCCGCCGCGCGTCCACCACTGCGGCTGGGCGTGAATCACTACCCTCGCGCCGTCGTCCAGAGGGATGCCCATCGCCTGGGCCTGCGCCGCAGGGATGGTGGCCTTAAGCGACATGTTCTCGTCGGTGTCGCGCAGGGTGAGGAACACCAGGTGCTTCCACCTCTTGACGTTGAGCACCTGCCCCTCGACCCACACGGGGCTCATACGCGAGACGTATTCGCCGATCTTGGGGCTCAGGTGCCGCACCGGCCACGGCCGCTCGGGCGTGGTCTCGGCTGCGGTCCCAGGGAGAGACGCAGGGGTCCCTGGCAGTTCGGCGTCGGGAAGCGTGGCGCGCTCTCGGTTGTTATCAGGGTCGGTCACCCGCTCAGCCTGCCACGTAGGATGGAATTTATGTCTTCCCCCACCTCAAAGCGCGTGCTTCTCGCCGCGCCCCGCGGCTATTGCGCCGGCGTCGATCGAGCCGTCATCGCGGTCGAGAAGGCGCTCGAGCTGCATGGCGCTCCGATTTACGTGCGCAAGGAGATCGTCCACAACAAGTATGTGGTCGAGACCCTGACCGAGCGCGGAGCGATCTTTGTGTCCGAAACCGACGAGGTGCCCGAGGGCGCCCGCGTCGTATTCTCGGCTCACGGCGTCTCTCCCGCGGTGCGTGAGGCGGCCGATGCTCGCTCCCTCATCAGCATCGACGCCACGTGCCCCCTTGTCACCAAGGTGCACAAGGAGGCGGTGCGCTTTGCGCGTGAAGACCAGACCATCCTGCTGATCGGCCACACCGGTCACGAGGAGGTCGAGGGCACCGCAGGGGAGGCCCCCGAGCACACGATCATCGTGAACTCGCCCGACGACGTGGCTGGCCTCGAGGTCGCAGACCCCGACAACGTCGTGTGGCTTTCGCAGACCACGCTGTCCGTGGACGAAACCATGGAGACCGTCAGCAAACTGCGCGAGAAGTTCCCCAAGCTTCAGAACCCGCCCAGCGACGACATTTGCTACGCGACTCAGAACCGTCAGGTGGCCGTCAAAAAGATTGCGCCCGACGTCGAGCTCATGATCGTGGTCGGTTCGGCCAATTCGTCGAATTCCGTGCGGCTCGTCGAGGTGGCGTTGCAGTCCGGCGCCGATGCCGCGTATCGCATCGATAGGGCCCGCGAGATTGACGAGTCCTGGTTTGAGGGAGTCGCCTCGGTCGGTGTGAGCTCGGGTGCGTCGGTTCCCGAGATCCTGGTGAGGGACGTGCTGGACTATCTCGCAGGCCGTGGCTACGACACCGTCGAAGAAGTGCGCACCGCCACCGAGGACCTGATGTTCTCGCTCCCGCGTGAGATCAGGGCCGACCTCAAAGCTCGCGAGGCCGACAACGCCATGAAGGCTTAGCGCGCACCCTTCCCCGGACTAGACCCGGAGCGCCCACCACGGGCTTTCGCCCCACCACGCGCTCCCGCCCCACCACGGGCTCTCGGTCCACCACGGGTTCTCGCCACACCGTGGACCCCAACCCCATCCATGGTGACCGCTTTGCTGGTCGTCGACGAGCACCGCAACGGTGCGTGCCGGCACCGTCACTGTTCCCGTCGCCCGGTCCCACGTGGTCTGCCGGACGGTGTCGTCACTGCCCTCGGCCTGGACATCGGAGAGTGCGTATCGCGCTCCCGTCAGGCCATCGACCGCGATCGACACGTCCTCGTCTGAGGCGTTGAGGACGACGAGGACCCCTTCGAGTTTGCGGTCCACGTCGGGGCCGACGGTGTCATCGATCCGCATCAGGATCACCCCAGGAGTCGCATCGGGTCCGCCATTCGGGAATGACACCTTCTGCTCGATGAGAGCAGAAGAGCCAAGTCGAAAGAGATCCGTCGACGACCTGAGCCGCAGAAGGTCCTTCGCGGACTCATTTGCCTGCTCGATGTCGGACGGCGTCGGGACGAGGGAGGCATCCGCCAGCAGCGGCTGCTGGTAGATCCACTTTGCCTCGTTGTCCGCCGCCTGCGGAAGACCATGGGCGAAGCCGTTCGTCTGCCCGCTGAAGTCGAGGGTGTTGAACCAGTCGCCGGAGTTGTACGAGTTGCGGTCCAGCGACTTGCTGCGGAGCATGTCGGCCCCCGCGTGCCAGAACGACGGAGTCTGGGACAGCGCCGTGGTGGCAAGCGACAGGGTGTTCATGCGCACTCGGTCGTCCATCGAGGTGCTTTGCGGCAACTTGAGGGTCAGCGCGTCGAAGATCGTCTCGTTGTCGTGTGCGTCGACGTACGTGATCACCTCCTCCGGCGAGTCCGCATAACCCGCTGGCTGGCCGTTGTAGTCGATTTGTGCCCCCGTGAGCACGGAGCCGTCGGACGTCTCGAACGAGAAGTCCTTCAGGTTGCCGGCCATGCCCAGCTTGATGAGGTCCTCGGCGTGCTGGAGGGTGGTGAGTTGCTGCGCGCTGTCGCCATTGACGTCGGCCCCGTTGGGGTCGGTGTAGGCGCCGGAGCCAAAGCCCTGGATCCGCGGGTCCTCGTCGAATGGCCCTCCACCCCGGACGGCGTCACGGAGTCGGTCACTGAAAGTGCCGATTCCCGTGCCCCCTAGCTGGCCTTGGGTCGCCTGCGTGAAGAGCGCGTTGTCGGCGACCTCGCCAAAGTTCCAGCCCTCGCCGTACAGGTAGACCTTCGATCCATCGACACCGTCGTGGCGCATGGTGAGCGAATCGAGGGCGTCCCTCACCGCCTGCATCGACTCGACGCTGTGGTGGCCCATGAGGTCGAAGCGGAAGCCGTCAATCTTGTACTCCTTGGCCCAGGTGACCACGGAGTCGACCATCATCTGCTCCGCCATGGTGTGCTCGGTGGCAATGTTTTGGCAGCACGTGGAGGTCTCGACCGCGCCCACCGCGTTGAGCCGGTGGTAGTAGCCAGGCACGACACGGTCGAGGATCGACTGGTCCTCTTGGCCGCTCGCTGCGGTGTGATTGAACACCTGGTCGAGGACCACTTGCAGCCCGTCGGAGTGCAGCGCACCGACCATGGTGCGGAACTCGATGGTGCGCGAGCCGCCATCGGGGTTCACGGCGTACGAACCCTCGGGTGTGGTCCAGTGCAGGGGGTCGTAACCCCAGTTGTAGCCGTCGGCATCGGCGATTTGCTGGATGCACGCCTGCTGCTCGGTCGAATCGGGTGCGAACGATTCCAGGTCGCACGGCGGCGTGGCCTGGGCCGAGCGGTCCTCCTCGATGGACGCGATGTCGAACGTGGGCAGCAGGTGCACGGTCGTCAGGCCCGCGTCGGCGAGCTCGCGCAGGTGCGTGCGCCCGGCGCTCCACGGCTGGGCGAAGGCGAGGTAGGTGCCTCGCAGTGCGGCGGGGACCGTCTCATCGCTGATGGAGAAGTCCCGTACGTGTAGCTCGTAGATGGTCTGGTCGACCGGGTCGACGACGGGCTGCTTGGCCACTCGCCACAATCGCGGTGCCAGGCTGGGGTCGTCCAGATCGATGAGCACCGAATGCGTCGAATTCACCGTGAGGGCGACGGACGCCGGGTCGGTCACCCGGTTGATCTCGACCGCGTCGGTACTGGGCGCGTAAACCGTGACCTCATAGAGATAGGCGGCGTCCTTCCACCACTTCGGTCCCGAGATCTTCCACGTGCCGTCCGTGCTCCTGGTCATGGCGACCCGCAGGGGGTCGGCCGAGGTGTCGGCATCCTGCCACAGCAGCAGGCTCACGTTCTGTGCCGTGGGGGCCCAGACCGCGAGCGTCGGCCGTCCATTGCGCCAGGTGGCGCCCATCGTGCGTTGGGCGGCATCCGCGGCGTAGAGGTCATCGAGCACGCCGGGGATCTGCACTCCGGTAGCCGCGCTCAGGTCGGTTCCGTCGGATTGGGTGACCAGGAGCTCGCCGGTAAGCCACTGCTCCACGTCCGCGGTGGTGGCATCGAGGTGGAGTGCCAGGTATCCCGATAGCGCGGGGAACCGGGCGAGCTGTGCGTCGGTAAGTCCGCCAGCGTCGTAGGTCAGCGCGACACTTTCTCCGCCGGACACGGCGCCGTCGACCACACCAAGGGACGCGTCGGGCGCGTGGTGCAGCGCCCACGTGAGCCCGGAGGGGTCGGCGCCTTCAGGCAAGAGACTCGCCGGCAAGGCGAGTGTGTCCGCATCGACCCACTGCGCCTTCCAGGTCCCCAGGCCCGCGAGCGGCGGGTCGGTCACCTCGATCGTGAGCAGGTGCGTCGCCAACTCGTAGCTGAACGTCACGGGCTTTCCGCCGGGCGCGGTGAAGGGGATATTTGCGCCGCCCAGGACTCCGTCTGCCCCGTAGTTCTCGGCCCAGGACAACCCGTGGGCGACCTTTGCCTCGTAGGAACCGGCAGGGACCGTCGCGGTGAACGTGGCGATCCCGTCCCCGTCACCGTCGAGCAGGACGGTGGCCAGGCACGTCGGGTCCCAGTCGCCGGCGCAGCCCGCCTCGCTCTGGTAACTGCCGGGAATGGTGAGTAGGGGCCCCTGAGCGCTCGAGGTGAAGGCGTGGCTCACCTCGTCGAACACGAAGGTCACGTCGGCAGCCGCGGAGAGCGAGAACGTGACGTTATCTCCGCCCGATGTGCCACCCGCGCCGTAGTTGAGGTCCCACGTGCCGCCGATGGCGATCTTGTACTCGTAGTCGCCTGCCGTCACAGGGAACGTCCCCGCGTAGAGCCCGTTGCCCTGGTACGCGAGGGTCGTGGTGACACACGCCGGGTCCCAGTCTCCTGGACAGCCGGCCTCGCTCTGATAGCTGCCTGGTGCGGTGACCTGGAGGCCTCCAAGTTCGTCCGGCGGCGGCTCAACGGCAACAGCGCCGTCGACCGCAAAGCCCACGGAGCCGTAGGTCGAGGCCGCGGCGTGGATGCCAGCCGCGTCAGTGGTGACCGCGCGGTACTCGACGAGAGTGCCGTCCGCCAGTCCCGCGACGTCGGCGAAGACCCGCGGGCTGGTGCTTTCCGCGGTGCCGAGCGCGGTCCAGGTGTCGTCGCCGACGACCCGGTACGCGAACGAGGTCTGCTGCCACACGTCCGGCGTGGTCGCGGCCACGGGGGTGGAGCCTGTGAGCGCCGCTCCGGGGGTGGGCAGCGCGAGCGTGAGGTCGAGCGAGGCTGCAGGGGAGACCGTGGTGTCGGCCACCAAGACCAGCGCGGAAAGCGCGGGCACCGTGACCGAGACGACGCCCTCGGTGTCGGCGGTGACCGCGCCGCCGCCGCCGTACAGCGGGCTGAACGTGGCTCCGGGGGTCAGCGACGTGACGGTGACCGCCGCGGGGGTGGTGGCATTGTTGAGCGCGACGAGGTGCTCGATCTTGTCGGTCGCCAGCACTCGGGAGAACGCGTACACCGAGTCGGCGCCGGAGACCGGTCGCTCGATCTGTGCTCCGTCGACGAGGGCAGGAGTGGTCGCCCGCAGCGCCGCGAGGTCCGCGATGTGCTGGTAGATCGGGGCGTCGGTGTCGAATCGGTCCTGCGAACCGGCGGTCTCACCGGTGAGTAGCAGCTGGGTCGCGTATTCGTCCACCTGGGTGGCGAACATGTCCTGCCGGGCGTCCTTATCCGTGCCGCCGAGCGAGCCGGCGCCCTCGAAGCCCTGCTCGTCGCCGTAGTACACGACCGGCTGGCCGCGCGACAGGAACATCAGGCTGTGCGCGAGCTCCGAGCGGGCGAGGCCGTCTGCGTCATCGCGCAGTAGGTAGCCCACCCGGCCCATGTCGTGGTTGCCCAGGAACGTGGGCAAGGCGGTCGCGCTCGAGTGATCGGTCGTGTACCAGTCGTCCGAGGCATACAGCGTGGACAGCACGTCGGGATCGAATCCCCGGGCAAAGGTGGTGGCCGCCGATTGGAATGAGAAGTCGAGGACCGAGCTCATGTCGGAGTCGCGCACGTAGGGCGAGGTCTTGGTCGCATCGGCGTCGTACACCTCGCCGAACATGAAGAAGTCGTCGTTGCCGATGCTCGCCGCGTAGTCCTTGACCGCGGTGGTGAAGGTCTCCCAGAACTCGAAGTTGACGTGCTTGGCGGTGTCGATCCGGAAGCCGTCGATGCCTAAGTCAACCCAGCCGTTGTAGACGTCGACGAAGCCCTGCACCACCGTCGGGTCCTCGGTCATGAGGTCGTCAAGGCCGGAGAAGTCGCCGTACGTGGTGGACTCGCCCGAATAGGTTGAGTCCCCGCGGTTGTGGTACTTCGTGACGTCGTTGAGCCAGGCAGGGACCTTGACGTCCGCCTCGGCCGGATCGACGACCGGCGTGTACGGGAATGACGTCGCGGCGTCGAGCGCGGGGAAGGTGCCTGTGCCCGCGTAGTCTGCCGGGTCGAAGGCGGTGCCGCCCGCGTCGGTGTAGGGGCTGGTCTCCTGGCTGATGTAGTCGTAGCTGCCTTCGGCGTACGAGATGACGTCGGCCGTGTGGTTGGTGATGATGTCGAAGTAGACCTTGATGCCGCGGGAATGGGCGTCCGCGATGAGGGCCTCGAGCTCCGCGTTGGTTCCCAGGTGGGGGTCAATCTGAGTGAAGTCCGTGATCCAGTAGCCGTGGTATCCGGCCGACACATTCGTTCCAGTGCCTTGGACCGGCTTGTTGAGGAACGACGGCGTGAGCCAGATCGCCGTCGTGCCCAGCCCCTCGATGTAGTCGAGCTTCGAGCTTAGGCCGGCAAGGTCGCCGCCGTGATAGAAACCCTTGTCGGTCGGGTCGAGGCCCGTGGCGAGACGGTCACCTGTGAGGCCGCCCTCGTCGTTCGTGGTGTCGCCGTTGGCGAAGCGGTCCGTCATGACGAAGTAGAACTGCTCACCGGATCCGGCCTCGCGGACCGGGGCCGCGACCAGCGCATCGTCAGCAGCGGTGTAGTCGCCGTTGAGGTCGACGGGTGCGACGCCGATGAGGTGTGTCGCCTCGTCGAAGGTGAAGCGCAGCACGGTGTCGCCTGCGATTGTCAGCGGCGCGTTGTCGCCGCCTCCCTCGCGGCCGTACGCCTCGTCCCAGGCGTCGTCGAGCGCGACCTTGTACTCCCACGTGCCTGCGGGAACCTCGAACTCGGCGGACCACGTGCCGTCGCCAGCGGGGCTCAGCTCCGTCGCGGCACAATCAGGTTGCCAATCGCCGGGGCAGCCGAGCTCGCTTTGGAGGCTGCCGACGAGGGCGACCGCCGTCTCGGCGGCTCGAGCGGGCGTGGCGAGCGGGACCGCGAGGCCGAGGCCCACCATCAGTCCTACTCCGGATAGCAGAGCGGTCAGTGCGCGTGTATTGAGTACGCGTGTGTGCTGAGGCATCGGGACTCCCTTGTCGCGATCCGTGGGCTGGCCGCCCGACTTATGGTGAACGCCGCGCTGCCCGAAAAACCGGTCAAAGAGGACCAATCGTAAAAGCAAGCGCTTGCATTGAGGCCAACGTAACAGAGACCGCCACGTTCCGCCTGGGGAACCCGTTTCGGATCGAACGGTGGTGAGCGTCGCTCGCGTCGTCGGCAGCCAGCAGCCGGTAGGCGGCAGCGCTTTAGTGGCCCCGGGAAGGTGATGCGTCGGGCTCGGCGTCAGAGCCGGATTCGACCTCAAGCTCCGGGGCGGCGATCTGGCGAATGTCCAGATGCACGGGCACGGACTCCTCGATCGTCGCCGTGATTTCCTGCATCTCGCCGAACTTCCTGGCGCTCACGAGGACACGTGACTCCATCGACGCGACGGTGGCGTTATAAGCCTTGCCCGCGTTGTCGAGGGCCTTGCCCACGCGTGCGAGGTGCCCTCCCATCGTAATGAGGCGGTCGTAGAGCTCCTTGCCGGTCGCAAGTACCTGCTGCGCATTCTTCGCAAGGGTGTCCTCCTTCCACGCGTGAGCCACCGTGCGGAGCATCGCCACGAGCGTGGTGGGTGTGGCGATCACGACGCGCTTCTCGAACGCGTACTCCTGGAGCGCGGGGTCCTGCTCGAGTGCCGACTGGTAAAACGCCTCGGAGGGTACGAACATCACGACGAATTCGGGGGCCGACGCGAATTGTTCCCAGTACTTCTTGCCAGACAGGTCGTCGACGTGTTTCTTCACGTGCCGCGCGTGGGCGAGCAGCCGCTCGGCGCGCACCGACTCGTCATCGGTCTCGAACGCCTCGAGGAGCGCGGACAGCGCCACCTTGGAATCGACCACGATCGTGCGCCCGCCGGCAAGCCTGACCGTCATGTCGGGCCTGAGGTTCCGGCCGTCGGCATCCTTGACGTTTTCCTGCTCCTCGTAGTCCACGTACCTGACCATGCCCGCGAGCTCGACCACCCGCCGCAGCTGCACCTCACCCCAGTTGCCGCGCACGTCCGAGCGGCGCAGGGTGTTGATGAAGTCGGATGTCTTCTTGTCGAGCTTGGCCGAGGCCTCGAGCATCTGGCGCACCTGTTGCCCCAGCGTGGCCTGTCCCTCGGCACGGTTCTTGTCGGCCTCGGTGGTCTGGCGGCGCACGTCATCGAGCGCCTTGGCCATGGGCTCGACGAGCTTCTTGACGGACTCCTCACGCTTGGCGAGCTCGGCGTCGGCCGCCTGTCGCTCCCTCGTGAGACGTTCCTGTGCTATCTGGAGGAATGACTCCTGGTTTTGTTTGAGGCTCTCTGCGCTGAGTGCTTGGAACTGTTGCTTAAGAGAGTCCTGATCGCCGCGCACCTGTGTCACGTAGCGCTCATGTGTCGCGGTCAGCTCGGCTTCCCGGCGCGCGGCGTTGTCGTGGACCTCGCGGATGCGGCGCTCGAGTTCGGTCGTGCGGAACCGCTCGGCATCGGCGGCGTTGCGGGCCTCGGAGGCCTTCGCCTCTGCCGCGCGGATGCCCGAAGAGGTCCTCAGCGCACCCACCAAAAGGCCGATGACAAGGCCGACAACGACGGAGACCAGGGCAATGAGAGCTTCCATGCATACCACTGTGTCACGGTGGTGTGACAGGTCTTCGGGGTCAGTTGGGGCGGGAAAGCCCTCTTTCTGAGTATGGCGGGGGCCATTTACACGCGCATAGTCCTAAATCGATGCAAAGGCGTAACGTGTTCGTTACCTGATATTCAATAGGATTGACTCGACGCAGGGGGACCTCCCCGCGTCCACCCCCTCGCGAAAGCCCGTGCCTCCGGATCCGGACGGCACACGCATACGCGAGAGAAGAAAGGAGCCCGAGTATGAAACTCGGTACATTGAGCAAGGGATTTGCCGTCGTCGCTGTTGCGTCGTTCGCGCTTGCCGCGTGTTCGTCCGGCGACGACACGGACACCACCAGTGCAACCCCCGGCGGCGAGACCATGTCTACCGCCGTCATCTCCACCAACGGCTCTGAGCCGGCAAACCCGCTGATCCCGGCGGCAACGAACGAGACCGGTGGCGGCAAGATCATTGACGCCCTGTTCGCTGGCCTCGTCTACTACGACGGTGACGGCGCGTCCCAGAACGAGGTCGCCGAGTCGATCACGACCGAGGACGCGCAGACCTTCACCGTGACCCTCAATGAGGGCTGGACGTTCACCGACGGCACGCCCGTTCTCGCCCACAACTTCGTGGACGCGTGGAACTGGTCGGCCGACCCGGCCAACGCTGCAGTTGCTCTCAACAACTACTTCTACGAGGCCATTGAAGGCTTCGACGGTTACAACACCGACGAAGGCGCCTCCAGTCCGGAGATGTCCGGGCTGGCGGTTGTCGATGACCTGACGTTCACGATCACGCTGAGCGCGCCGAACTCGTCGTTCCCGATCGCTCTGGGATACTCGGCCTTCTACCCGCTGCCCGACTCGTTCTTCGATGACCCGGACGCGTTCGGTCAGAACCCTGTCGGTAACGGCATCTACATGCTCGCGGACCCCGCGAACTGGCAGCACGACGTGCAGATCGAGCTCGCAACGAACCCCAGCTACACGGGTGACCGTGTGGCACAGAACGGTGGCCTGAAGATCGTCTTCTACGCCTCGCAGGATGCGGCCTACGCCGACCTCCTTGCCGGCAACGTCGACGTGATCGATGGCGTCCCGGACTCTGCGTTCGAGACCTTCGAGTCCGACCTTGGTGACCGCGCTGTGAACCAGCCCGCCGCCATCTTCCAGTCCTTCACGATCCCCGCGCGTCTCGAGCACTTCTCGGGCGAAGAGGGCAACCTGCGTCGCCAGGCACTGTCGATGTCCATCGACCGCGCCCAGATCACGGACGTCATCTTCCAGAGCACCCGCACGCCGGCCAGCGACTTCACGTCGCCGGTCATCGACGGCTGGTCTGACTCGATCCCCGGATCCGAGGTCCTGACATTTGACCCCGAGAAGGCGGTTGAACTGTGGGCCGAGGCCGACGCGATCTCGCCTTGGACCGGCACGTTCAAGATCGGTTACAACGCTGACGGTGGCCACCAGGGCTGGGTCGACGCTGTGATCAACTCGATCAAGAACACGCTCGGTATTGACGCCGAGGGCAACCCGTACGCCACGTTCGCTGAGTTCCGTACGGACATCACCACAGATGCCATCGACAGTGCGTTCCGCACGGGTTGGCAGGCCGACTACCCCGCGCTCGAGAACTTCCTCGGCCCGATCTACTACACCAAAGCTGGCTCCAACGACGGTGACTACTCGTCGGCAGAGTTCGATGGTCTGGTCGACGAGGGCAAGACGGCCGCGGACACGGCTGCTGCGAACGTGAAGTTCCAGGAAGCACAGGAAGTCCTCTTCAAGGACCTTCCCGCGATCCCGCTGTGGTATTCGAACGTCACCGGCGGCTACGCCGAAGGCGTCGAGAACGTGGTCTTCGACTGGCACTCCGTGCCGCTGTACTACGAGATCACCAAGTAGTAGGTGACTTCACGGCCCGTCCCGCATCTGCGGGGCGGGCCGTTTCACGTTCGCTACCAGGCGGGCGTAGCATCCTCCCTGCACCGGGGCTAGGCCCTTCGCGGAGAGTGCGTCCCTCACGGCACAGTAGAATCGGTTTCTCAATGTTTACGCCAACTGACATGTACGGGGTACACCCATGCTGATGTACGTGGTGCGCCGCTTGTTGCAGGCCATCCCTGTCTTCTTCGGAACGACATTCCTGATCTATTTCATGGTCTTCTCGATGCCGGGTAACCCGGTACTCGCGCTGTTTGGCGACAAGACCCCGAACCCCGCAGTGCTTGAGCAGGTCACCGCCCAGTACAACCTGGACAAGCCGTTCATCGTGCAGTACTTCCTCTACCTCAAGAACCTGGTCACCGGAGACCTCGGAGTCACGTTCTCAGGGCGCGAGGTGAACGACATCCTCGCAAATGCCTTCCCCGTGACGCTCAAGCTCGTGCTGATGGCCGTGGTGATTGAGCTGGTGCTTTCCATCGTGATGGGGCTCATCTCGGGGCTCCGCAAGGGCGGCATCCAGGACAACGCCAACCTGATCGTCGCGCTCGTGTTGAGCTCGGTTCCGCCGTTCGTCGCGCTGTTTGTCGCGCAGTACTTCATCGGCATCAAGTTGGGTTGGGCGCCGGTGACGGTGGGTGCCGATACGTCGTGGGGCGCGATGCTGCTCCCCGCGATCGTGATCGCGCTCACGATCTACGTCACGGGAATGCGCCTGATGCGCGGTTCCGTGATCGAGGCGCAGTCCGCCGAATATGTCCGCACCGCCGCGGCCAAGGGCCTGTCTCGCAGCCGGATCATCCCCGTGCACATCGCGCGCAACTCCCTGATCCCCGTCGTCACGAACTCGGCAGCCAGCTTTGGAGCGCTCATCGCGGGCACGACGGTGACCGAGGGCATCTTCAACATTCCGGGCGTGGGCAACGTGCTGTTCCACGCGATCAAGTTGCAGGAAAACGCCACCGTGGTGTCGTTCGTCACCATCCTCACCATTCTTTATGTCGTGGTGAACATTCTGGTGGACCTCCTCTATGCCGTCCTCGACCCAAGGATTCGCTATGTCTGACCGCACAGTCGAGCATTACGTTGCTCCCATCGACCCGGCGGACGCCATCGAGGTCGACCGCGTCAACCTCGGCGACCGCAAGTCGAGCCTGTGGATCGACGCGTGGCGTGACCTGCGTCGTCGCCCCCTGTTCTATATCGCGGTCGTCATCGTCCTCGTCGTCACCACCGCAGCGTTGTTCCCCTCGCTCTTCACCGACCTCGACCCGCGGAAGGGCGACCTGGCGTTCTCGAACGCGGGACCCTCGGACGGGCACCCCCTCGGCTTCACACGCCAGGGCTATGACGTCTACGCGCGCATCATCTTTGGCGCGAGCACGTCGCTCTCGGTGGGTGTCTTCGTGGTGCTCATCACCGCCGCGATCGGCATTCCCATGGGGGCGCTTGCCGCCTACTACGGGCGTTGGGTCGACTCGCTGTTGTCCCGCATCGGCGACATCTTCTTCGCCATTCCGTACTTCCTCGCAGCGGTCGTGGTCATGTCGGTGCTCTCCGCGCACCGCAACGTGTTTGTGATTGCCCTCGCGATCGGTGGGTTCGCGTGGGCATCGCTCGCGCGCATCCTGCGTGCCGAGGTGCTACAGGTGAAGAACCTCGAGTATGTGATGGCCTCCGAGGCCGTCGGCCGTTCCAAGTTCTCGACGCTGGTGCGGCACGTGCTTCCCAACTCGTTGACGCCCGTGATTGTCTACCTGACGATCGCGCTTGGCGCCGCCATCACCGCGGAGGCGACGCTGTCGTTCCTCGGCATCGGGCTGCCCCCTTCGGTCATGTCGTGGGGCAATGACATCGCCCAGGCGCAGACCACGCTGCGCACCGCTCCCATGGCGCTGTTCTGGCCGTCGCTTGCGTTGACGGTCACCGTGCTCGCATTCATCATTCTCGGCGAACTCATTCGCGACGCTCTTGACCCGAAGGCGAGGGCCAGCCGATGAGCAAGGAGACGACAGTGGAGACCACCCCCACGAACGAGACCGTCAGGGATTCGTCGATGCCTCTGGTTCAGGTCCAAGACCTCGAAGTGACCTTCGTGACGGGCTCTGGCGACGTCCAGGCAGTGCGCGGAGTGTCGTTCGACATCTACCCCGGCGAGACCGTCGCGATCGTGGGCGAGTCGGGCTCAGGTAAGTCGACCACCGCTACCGCGCTCATCAAGCTACTCGCGGGTAACGGCAGCATCACCGGCGGCAAGATCCTGGTCGATGGCGAGGACATCACCGAGTACAGCGAGCGCCAGATGGCGTCGGTGCGCGGTGGAGTCATCGGCTACGTCCCGCAGGACCCCATGTCGAACCTCAACCCCGTGTGGTCGATCGGCTTTCAGGTGCGCGAGGCGATTCGCGCCAACGGCGTCGCCTCGGGCCGTCACGAGGTCGAGGCCAAGGCGATCGAGGTGCTCGAGCAGGCTGGACTTTCGGACGCCGCACGGCGCATGAAGCAGTTCCCTCACCAGTTCTCGGGCGGCATGCGCCAGCGCGTGCTCATCGGCATTGGGCTGGGCGCGGAACCGCGCCTACTTATTGCCGACGAACCCACGTCCGCGCTCGACGTGACGGTCCAGAAGGTCATCCTCGACCACCTCGAGTCACTTACGCGGGACCGCAAGACGGCGTTGCTGCTGATCACGCACGACCTTGGACTCGCGGCGGAACGCGCGTCAAAGCTCATCGTGATGCACAGGGGCAAGATTGTTGAGGCGGGGGCGAGCCTCGAGATCCTGCAACACCCGCAGCACCCCTATACGAGGCAGCTCATTGCCGCGGCGCCGTCGCTTGCCTCGCGGCGCATTCACTCGTCTGCGGGGGACTCCCTGACCGACGAGGGCGTGCCCGACATGCTCAGGCTGGCCGAGCGTCACGCCGAGATTGAGAAGCGTCTCGCGACCGCGCCCATTGCGGTGTCCGTCAAGGATCTACGCAAGACCTACTCGATCCGTCGAGGCGCCTTCAAGTCGGAGCCGCTGCATGCGGTCGACGGAATCTCCTTCGATATCCACAAGGGCACGACGCTTGCGCTCGTGGGCGAGTCTGGCTCGGGCAAGTCCACCGCCGCGCGCCTGATCCTTGGGCTCGAGCCGCCGACGTCAGGTGCTGTCGTCATCGGCGACACTCCCATGACGGGGGTCTCGGCCCGCGACCTGTTCAAGCTTCGTCGCCAGATGCAGGTCGTGTTCCAGGACCCGTATGCCTCGCTCGACCCTCAGCGGTCAATCGGCGCGATCATCGCCGAGCCGCTCAAGGTTCACAAGGTGGGCGACCACGAGGCGCGTGTGGCACGCGTCGAGGAACTCCTCGATCAGGTGTCTCTGCCCACCGCCCTCGCTCACAGGTACCCGAACGAGCTCTCGGGCGGGCAGCGTCAGCGCGTAGCGATCGCTCGTGCACTGGCACTCAAGCCCGACGTCGTCGTGCTTGACGAGGCGGTGTCTGCGCTCGACGTGCTCGTTCAGGCGCAGATCCTGCAGCTCCTCGCTGACCTGCAGGCCGAACTGGGGCTCACGTACCTGTTCATCACCCACGACCTCGCGGTGGTGCGCGTGGTCGCCGATGCCGTGGCCGTCATGGAGCAGGGCAAGATCGTGGAGACCGGCCTCACGGACGAGATCTTTGGGAATGCGCAGCAGCCGTACACCCAGCGACTGCTCGACGCAATCCCCGGAGCAGGAATCAAGTTCGCCTCATAAGGGCGAGGCGCTAGGACTCAGATGACGGGGAATCGGCTGCGGCTGGTTCCCCGTTGTCGTCTCCGCGAGCGTCTTCTTCGTCAGTGGACCATTCGGCGGTGAAGTCCACGCCAAGGTCGGTCACCTCGAACGACGGGGGGCTCGCGACCGGAGCTGGCGCGGGCAGAATGCGCTCGGCTTCGGCCTGCTTGCGGGCGTTTGCCATCCCCGGATTAAAGAGTTCTCCGAATGTCATTCCCTCAAGGTAGCCCGTGGTGTGTGGGCACGGCGAGGATTTCGCTCTGGGCCACCGCTAGACTTGCTGACCGTGGCTCTCACTATTGGCATCGTCGGACTGCCCAATGTCGGCAAATCAACTCTGTTCAACGCGCTCACTCGCGCAAGCGTGCTCGCAGCGAACTATCCGTTCGCCACGATCGAGCCGAACGTGGGGATCGTGCCCTTACCGGATCCGCGCCTGAACGTGCTGTCGGATATCTTCGGTTCCGAGCGCATCCTCCCCGCAACGGTGTCGTTCGTCGACATCGCGGGCATCGTCAAGGGTGCCTCGGAGGGTGAGGGCCTTGGCAACGCGTTCCTGGCGACCATCCGTGAGGCCGACGCAATCTGCCAGGTGACGCGCGTGTTCGCGGACCCCGACGTGATCCACGTCGACGGCAAGGTGGACGCAGAGAGTGACATCGAGATCATCACGACCGAGCTGATCCTCGCTGACCTGCAGACCATCGAGAAGGTCATCACGCGCCTCGAGAAGGAGGTGCGGGTCAAGAAGGGTGACCCCGTCCTGCTCGCCGCCGCCGAGACCGTCAAGGAGATCCTCCAGAGGGGCGACACCGTGTCCGCGGGTGCGAAGGCCGCCAAGCTCGACATTGCTGACGTACGGGAGTTCAACCTCCTCACGGCCAAGCCGTTCATCTACGTCTTCAATACGGACGATGCCGGTCTCGCCGACGAGGCGACACAAGCCGCGCTTGCCGCCAAGGTCGCGCCGGCCGACTGCGTCTTCCTGGATGCCAAGTTCGAGGCCGAACTGGTTGACCTCACCGAGGACGAGGCCCGCGAGATGCTTGAGGAGAACGGCCAGGAGGAGTCCGGGCTGGACCAGCTGGCCCGCGTCGGGTTCCACACGCTGGGCCTGCAGACCTACCTCACGGCCGGCCCCAAGGAGTCGCGCGCCTGGACAGTCCGCCAGGGCGCTACCGCGCCCGAGGCCGCAGGCGTGATCCACACGGACTTCCAGAAGGGCTTCATCAAGGCCGAGGTGGTGCACTTTGGTGACCTTGTCGAGGCCGGTTCGATGGCGGCGGCGAAGGCCGCGGGCAAGGTGCGCATCGAAGGCAAGGAATACGTGATGCACGACGGCGACGTGGTGGAGTTCCGCTTCAACGTGTAGTCCTCGGGGCTGCCACAGCGATGTAGAGGGTTACTCGGGTGCTCGGGTCAGCCTGCAAATGTTGCGGCTCCACAACGAACCTGAGTTCGTTCCAGCGACGGTCTGACACGGGACGATGCGGTTCGCTTACTCATCTAGAAGGTCAAGTGTCAGCCGCACGGCACGCCGCCTGACGTCTTTAGGGATCATCTCTTACTTGATGCCGCTTCCTTTCGGACTCGAAAGGAAGCGGCATCAACCTGCGGACGGTTCACGTCGAGGTCTTTCGGATGGGCGGTGTAGGAACCACCATCATGGAAGACCCGCCATCCGACTTCAACTGCGACGCGTGTCAGACGGTCGCTGGGAGGCTGGGGTTCGGTGTTGAGTCGTTGCGACGGTGGGTGTGCCAGGCCCAGCTCACGTCCGTGGCGTTTGCCGAAACGCTCGCCCTGGTGGTCATCGCCAACGCGATGCGCCTCCTGCGATGCAGGCGATCCGATAGGGCCGCACTGACGGGTTCACGCCCGGTGTCGATCGAACGCTCACGTCAGAACGCGTGAAGTAGCCGCACCAGCGGCATGACAATCGGGCCGCCTCGCCAATCAAGCGAGGCGGCCCGTTTGCGTGAGTCAACCCAGGATGTCTAGCTACCTGAACCGTTGCTGTAATACGTGACCTGTGCGGGAACTGTCGCGGTGCCCTGTGCGGTAGGTCCAGTGCCATTGATCACGTGGGCGTATACGCCCGCGCCGCCAAGAGACACCGTGATGAGCGAGTGCATCTTCACACCAGGCACGTTCGGGACCTCGAAGCCGTTGTCAACGGTGATCGAAGAGTCCGTGGTGAATACGCAGTATGAGCCAAGGCCCCAGGCTTCATGCTGTTGGACGTTGTCCGCCACCTTGTACGCCGCGTAGCCACGGATTCCGTCGTGCGACCATGCTTGGACGCTTGGCGGATCGTAGGGCAACTCGTTCTGGTAGAAGATGGTGCGTCCACGCTCGCCGTTCCAGAGGGTGTTGTACTTCTGGAAGTGTTCGACAAACAGTCCGTACCCGCTGACGTCATCGCCATTGACGATGAGACCATAGTCGGACGTGTTGACGGTCCACCCAATACCCTGACCGTGGTCACCGCGCCACAGCCACACGTGGTCGATCAGCGTGTTGTCCGCGTTGACGATCACGCCCGCATCGGTCTTGCCAGCGACGGCGCCACCTACGCGCACAAAGATGTCGCTCAGGGCGATCGGGTTATCGGTGTGGTCGACATGCGTGCCCTTGGTACCGACTTCCAGCATCGCGGGGGACTTGACCTCGCCTGCATCGAAGAGCAGTGCGGCGATACTCACTCCGTCGACATCGGCGACCGTCATGGCCGTCTGACCTGCCGTGGGAATGATCGTGGCGTATCCAAGCCCCATGACCACCGTATTCGCCTTGGTGATATTTACCGTCTCGGAGAGCCGGTAAATGCCAGGCGTGAACAGCACGTTGATTCCCTGTGTAAGGGCCGCGTTGATCGTTGCCGCGCTATCGCCTGGCTTGGCGACATAGAAGGTGTTCAGCGCAAGAGACTTGCCCGCCGTCGGGCCGTTCTCCCACGTGGTACCCGTCGTGCCGTTGCGCAGTGCAGGAACGAACACCGCCCAGTCGTTTGCCGCGGCGTCCCAGTAGATGTACGGCTTCTCCTTGACGACTCCCGTGGTGTTGAGGGTAGTCACGGCGGGATTGGGGAACGTGTTCGCTGGCGCATTCTTCACACCAGAGAAGGTCATGTTCCACAAGGTGCCGTCCCAGCCACCCACAAGGTTCGAGTCGCGTGTGTACCACTGCTGCTGGGTGTAGCCGTGGACCTGGCCCTCGATCTTGGAATCGGCAATGTAACCACCCGACGCCCACCCGTAAGCGGATGAGTGCAGAGAGAGTGCGCCATTGACGTGAACGCGGCGCATCGGTGCCGCCTGGGAGACTGCCCAACGCTCATCGCCCGTGCTCGGCGTGATCTTGAGATTCTCCACGGAGCGCCAAAAGTTCTGCGTGGCGTTGCCGTTGAACCATTGGGCATCTGCCCACACGCCGCCGGTGATGTTGACATCGTCCGGGTTCTGGCCCGCACCGCTCACCGACGTGTAAAAGCCAACGTTGGCGTGAACGGGATAGGTGCCAGGCTTGAAGAGGAACTGGTAGCGTTCCTCACCAAACTGGGCCGTTTCCTGCTGAGTGAATGCAGCGTCAAGCTCCGACTGAATCACCGAGGTGGGTGTTGACGAGTCATAGATGTGGACGTTCGGGCCCAGGTCCCCTCCGGTGACGATCACCGGAAGTGGGTCCGTGGCGCGGTCTCCCAGATGCACACTGAACTCCCATAGCGAGTAGCCGTAACCGGTGCCGCGCTGTGTACCAGCAAGCCGCACGTAGCGGCCCGCACCGGATGCGTCGATGTGCTGGTTGCCACCCGTGCCGTTCGTGACGGTCGCGATGGTTGACCAACTTTGAGCGTTATCCGAGACCTGAATGGTGAAGGCCTTTCCATAGGCGGCTTCCCACTTGAGGTCGATTCCACAGACAGTCGACGTCTTGCCGAGGTCTACCTGAAGCCACTGGCTATCTGTCGACAAGCTCGACCAGCGCGTGTCGGTATTGCCGTCTACGGCCGCGGACGCGGGGTAGTACGAGGCGGACTGGGTTGAGGACGCAGTCGCGGGCTTGCCGAGCGCGGCGTTATCGGTTGAGCAGGCGCCAGGCGTTGGGTCCGTACCGCCGCCCGGGGTGCCGCCTGGGGTGCCGAAGACCTGAAGCTCCCAGAGTGAATACCCATAACCCGTGGCACGCTGGTTCCCATCGAGGCGCACGAAGCGCCCGACGGCACCGTTGAGTGCGACCACATCGGTGCCGCCATCGCCCGATGGCACGGTTGCGGCGGTGGTCCAGCTTTGACCGTCTGCGGAGACCTGAATTTGGTAGGCCGACCCGTAGGCTGCCTCCCAATTCAGTTCCACCCGGTCGAGAGTGGCCGATTCCCCAAGGTCGATCTGAATCCATTCGTCGTTAGTGAACTTTGACGACCAACGAGTGCCAAAGTCACCATCCACTGCGGCCGTGGTGGGAGTGGAGGCAGTGTTCTCGACGGACGAGGCCGTGACGGGATGGCCCTGCGATAGCAGGGTGGGTTGCGCGGCGGCTGCTGGAATAGCCAGCACCCCCGCGACAAACGCTAATGCGAGGCCCCCGGATACGGTTGCCCAACGTGATACGTGACGCACTTGCATTTTCTCTCCTTTGAGAGTGGCTGAGGCCGGGCGCATGGCGATCGCCACCCGCCCGACCTGCCACGGGGTGGGTTAGGGCAGTTCGAAAGCGGCGGTGAGCGCGGCGCCGCGTTGGGGCTTGTAGAGGTCATACCCTTGTGGGTTGCACTGGAGCCCACCGTTGATGCAGTGAGTGACCAAAGCGTCGAGAATCTCTGGGTCCCATCCGTTCATGAAGTCGTAGTGCCATGACTGATCGGATCCACTAGCCAGGTGGACCTGAGTCATGTCGCCTGAGACGGGCCACGCGATCTTAAATTCCAACATCGGTACCGGTACCGGGTGAGTCGTGGGGCACTCGCCATTGACCGGGTACGCCATGTGGCTCTTGTGATCCGCCGAATCGAGGTGGATGCCGTCCCAGCAGCTGGGCGCTTGGTAGCGCATGTTGAGCTGGCTTCCGGGTGCGCAATAGTCCGGGATCGACCACTGGTTGGATAGTTCTCCGCACTCCCAGCCTTCGACGGCTCCCGGTGCATTCTGGAACGACGAGGGAGTTGCCATCATGTCGCCGGCGATAAGACGCAGGCCCTGCGGGAACGACTGGACGCTGCGGTAGTCGTCGATTCCCGCCTTGTAATAGAGCGTTTCAAGGATGCTGGGCACCACGGCGACGTCGCCGTTCATGATGGTGGGGAACCAGTACGCCGATTTGTCCTTCGGGTTTGTACATGTGGTCGTGGGGTTTGCGAACAGCGAGGCAATCGTTGTCGAGGCGTCGGTGCTCGTGTTTCCCATAAAGGTGTGCAGGTGAGAGCGACCCGGTTGTCCTGGAAAGACAATTGGGTCGTCGTACTTGATATGTGACGGCGTGCAATTTGCCTGGAACTCGTGGTGCGTGACTTCGTCGTTGTAGACCGGCAGGTTGTCGTCTGGCACCGTGGCGCCGCCAGTTCCAAACACCTTGAACTCCCACAGGGAATAGCCGTAGCCTGTGCCACGCTGGGATGTAGTGAGTTGGACATAGCGACCATTGGCGCCGACATTGACCACATCGGTGCCGCCGTCGCCATTGGTGACCGAGGCGGCCGTGGTCCAGGTGTACCCATCGTTAGAGACCTGGATCTGGTAGGCCTTGCCGTACGCGGCCTCCCAGTTCAATTCGACCGAATCGATGTGGGCGGTGGCCCCAAGGTCGACGCGCAGCCATTGATTGTCGTCCGGCTGGCTTGCCCATCGTGTTGATGGATCTCCGTCGACGGCGAAGCGGGCGGCAGTAAATCCGGCCTCGGTACTTGAGGCCGCCGCGGGATGGCCCTGGGATAAGGGCGAGTCGCCGTCGGCAAGTGCCGGGGGAGCCGCCGCAACGGTCATCGCCCCGATGGCGGCTAGAGCGCTCAGCGCGAGAGTGGTTCGAAGTGGTGTAGATGAACCTGTGAGTAGTCGCACGGGGGCCGCTATGGCCCGGGACAGGGTGCGAAACATTTCCAACTCCTTAGACGTCGTTGTCAGGTGGATTACGAACGAGTGAGTACCCGTCCGGGCTGGAGCCCGCGCACGTTGGTTGTGGCTTCGTGCGCCAGATGGTGGCGCGGTCCCCTCAGACAACCGAGCCCTGTTGGGTACCGGAGCTGAGGCACCGGTACCCAACGTCGGTCTCAGTTTTTGTACACACCCATTTCGAAGAGGGAGTAGCCGTATTCGGTGCCACGACCGCTCAACGCGAGGCGGACGTAACGTGCCGAAGCTGTGACATCGAAGCTATCGATGCCGCCATTCCCATCGGTCACCGTGCGGAGGTTTGTCCACGACGAACCATCATTCGAGGTTTGAATCGCGTACGCCTTGCCGTATGCCGATTCCCACACCAGCTGTACGTGGTTGAAGGTCTGGACGGAGCCCAGATCTACCTGGATCCATTCGTTATCGGTCCAATTGCTCGACCAGCGGGTCGCGGGATTGCCGTCGAATGCCTGCTTCGGGGTGAAATCGCCGTTCCACGGATCGAAGCTCGACGCGCTTGGCGTCTTGCCATGCGCAATGTTGGTGCCTGCGACGCTGGGGGCAACTACTCGGATGGACCGAGCGTCCACTCCCACGTTGCCATGACCGTCCTCGGCGAAGATGTACACCTTCCACACGCCGAGCGTCTCCGGCGCGGTGGCCTCGAACTTTCCGGGTGCAACTTGAGTGAAGGGGACAGATGCAAGCCCTCCGGCATTGTTGATGTACTTACTGTTGAGGAACATGACGTAATTGATCACGTCCCCATCCGGATCGGCCACATCAAGGTTGACCGTGAACTTCTGGCCGCCCACCACTGCGGTGGAACCGGGGATGTCCATGGAGTACATCTCCGGCGGCGTGTTCATCGCGTCGATGTTCTTACCCCAGGTCTTAGCGAGTGCGTAGTAGCCGAGTCGCTTGTTACCTCCGGGGATGACGTTGAACCACACGCCGCCAAAGTCGCCTTCGAGGCCGTAGTGGAAGAACGTGGCACCGAGTCCCTTGCCCTTGTGTTCCATGATGCACTTCCATGAATCCACGTACGCGGCACCCTTTTCGATGTCCGTGGGTTCGTCGGGGATGCCGTTGATGTCGTCCGGCACCTCCCACTCGCCATCGGCGCCACCCTCGGTGATGATGTATGGCCGGTCGTAGCCCCCGTCTTCCCAGAACTCCGCAACTGAACACACGTCGCCGTAGGAGTTGAGCTGCAGCAGGTCAAGGTCAGGGGAGTTTGCCTTGTAGTAGGGCCATGCTCCCGTCCATGCGTCTGTTGAAGACACGGGGTGATCTGGATCGATCGCGTGAATGGCGATCGCCATCTCGTTGACGAACGAGGTGTAGGCGTTGCGTTCCGCCTCCAGTTGGGCACCGGAGTAGCAGCTCCCCATACCTAGAATGGACTCATTACCGACGGACCACATGAGTACACCTGGGTGACCCTTGTAGGCGTTGACCTGATTGAGGATATCTGCGCGCACCTGGGTCTTGTAATCGCTGGGTCCCTGGTACGAAACACATCCACCGGAGCCCGGACCGCCACCAGGAACGAGCCAGAAGCCCATGATGACCCTGATCCCGTTCTTGGCCGCGGAATCAAGCAGCTTTACCGTGTCGGGGCCCGTGCCCCACGTACGTGTCGTATTCGCGCCCATGGCGACGAGGCCAGGCATGTATTGGTCGGCCGCCGCAAAGTCAGGACCCCACGTCAGTCCACGGACCGTGTAGGGACTTCCGTTGACTTCGAGGCGCCAGCCCTCGCCGTATTCCACAACCTCGACGTGGCTGGTCCCAGTTTGGGGTCCGCTTGTTCCGCTCCAGCCTGGATTGACGTAATCGGGGTAGGGGTTGTCAGGGTTTCCGCCGCCGTTGTCCCCGCCCGTGCCGCTCCCGTCGCCCAGAACCGTGAACTCCCATAGTGAGTAGCCGTAACCCGTGCCACGCTGCACACCCTGGAAGCGGACGAATCGGGCGTTGCCCTCGACCGTGAGCTCCTGGTGTCCACCGGTGCCGTTTGTCACGGTTGCCGCGGTCGACCACGAAGAGCCGTCGTTAGAAAGCTGAATCTTGAATGACTTTCCGTACGCGCCTTCCCAGTCGAGGTTGACGCCGCAGACGTTCTTGGCCTGGCCGAGGTCAACGGTGAGCGTGACGTTATCCGTTGCGGTACTCGACCAACGCGTGTCAGCCTTGCCGTCGACGGCGTTGCTCGCCGGGTAGTACTGCTGGTCTTCATACGAGCTGGCCGATGCCGTGCCTGGGAGGGCCGCTGCGCCCGCAACGCATGCGCCAGTGCCGGGGCCTGTACCGCCTCCGTCCGTCGTGCCAGCGGTCCCAAAGACCTGGAATTCCCACAGCGAGTAGCCGTAGCCGGTCCCGCGCTTGATCCCGTGGAATCGCACGAACTTGCCTTGCGCTCCGTTGAGGGCGACCGTCTGGTTGGATCCCGTGCCGTTTGTGACGATCGCGGCGGTGGTCCACGCCGCACCGTCTGGGGACACCTGAATTTCAAACTCTTTGCCGTAGGCGCCTTCCCAGGCGAGGTCGACACGAGTGAGTGTCGAGACTTGCGCGAGTTCGACGGTAAGCGCGGCGTCATCGGTAAAGGTCGAGCTCCAGCGAGTTCCCATGCTGCCGTCGACCGCGGCCGTAGCCGGGGTGTAGTTGACGTTCTCTGTGGACGAGGCCGTGACGGGCCTTCCTTGAGAAAGCAGTGTGGGGGGATCTGCGGGTGCCGCATGAGCGGGAACCACGAGCACTGGCGTGAGTAGTAGCGCCGCCAGCGTGCCGATAAGTAGGTTTCGGGTGCGACCTCTAGGTGAGGTCAGGAGGGATGAGGGACGAACTTTCATGATGTTCCCTGTGTCGCTCGGTCCCGGTGGCGTATTGGCGTCTGCGTTGACGCCAACGACTTCCGGGTAGTTCGCCAGTGAACTGATCGGGGAAACGTGGAAAGCGCTTTCCACGTTGATTCATTGTCACGAGGAAGAGCCTGGCTGTCAAAAGATACATTCGGCCACGAGCCGTTTCTGGTCCCAAATCCGGCGCAAGATGGCGCGCATTCGTCGTCAGGCGAAGAGCGTTTGTCTTGCGTGCTAGTTTGACGTTGTGAGCAGCACTGGCCGGCGCCGGAGGGGCGGTGATGAGGGACGTTGCACGCTCGACGATGTCGCGCGCGTGGCAGGGGTGTCCCGAGCGACGGCCTCTCGCGTCGTCACCGGTAGCAGGCAAGTGACGCCCGAGGCCCATGCCGCGGTGACCGCGGCGCTTGCCCAGACAGGGTATATCCCCAACCAGGCGGCGCGGACACTTGTGATGCGGCGTACGGGAGCCGTGGCGGTTGTTGTGTCCTCTGCTGGTGGCAACGAAGACGAGGATCAGGCCATTAGCCACGTTTTTAGTGATCCATTCTTTGGTGCGATTGTCACCGCGACCGTGAGGGCCTTGCGCGCACGCGGCGTCCACCCGCTCCTCATGCTGGCCGATTCCCACCATGCGCGGGTCAGGGCACTCGAGTTCATTGCCGCCGGAAGCACCGACGGCACGCTACTCGTGAGCACGCACACGGACGACCCGATGCCACTCATGCTTGTGAACGCACGCCGCCCCGTCGTGGCCTTTGCGCGCCCGGTGATGTCAACGCAGCTCAGCTACGTTGACGTGTCGGGTGGGGAAGGGGGGCGCATGGCCGCGCGGCACCTCATCGAGCGTGGACGGACTGTGCTCGGAGTCATTGGCGTGACTGGTGACTTTGCCATGCCGTCGATCATCGACCGCGTCACGGGCTTTCGCGAGCAAGCCGCGCAAAGGGGTATAGGCCACGTTGCGCAAGCGGACGGCGACCTCACCGTCGATGGAGGTGCTGCCGCGGCAAGGCGGCTCTTGGCAGCGCACCCTGCGCTCAACGGGATCTTCAGTTGCAACGACCCGATGGCCGAGGGTGTGCTCCAAGTGTTGCGCGAGCTGGGCAGGGACGTACCAGGTGATGTGTCGGTCATCGGGTTCGATGACAGTTCCGTTGCCCTGCGTACAGTTCCTCCGCTGACCACGGTCCGCCAGCCCATGACTGCCATGGCGGAGCACATGGCGGACCTCCTCATGAACCGGATCGCGGAGCCGGATTCGGCGCCGATGTCGGTGATCTTGACGCCGGAACTAGTGGTGCGGAAGTCGGCCTAGTCCACGCAATGCGGCGGGGGAGTGGGGGAGGGATCCCCGGCCTTAGGTGGTCGTCCCGCAGCGGAAGTGCTCCCACAGGTCGATGCCCGCGTCAACTGCGTGGGCATCGATCGCCGTCAGCTGGTCATCACTGAACTCCGGGTTGTCAAGTGCCCCGAGGTTCTGTTCGAGCTGGGCCACGCTGCTCGCGCCGAGCACTAGGGAGGTTGTGCGCTCGTCACGAAGCGCCCAGGCGAGCGCCATCTGTGCGAGCGACTGGCGGCGGCCGGACGCGATGTCGTTGAGGCTGCGCACGTGGACCATCGCTTCGGGGGAGCTCAGGTCCGTCGAGAGCGAGGACTGTTCCTCGGCGCGCGAATCGGCGGGGATGCCATCCAGATAGCGGTCGGTCAACATGCCCTGTGCGAGCGGCGAGAAGGCGATGCACCCGGCTCCCAACTCGTCGAGGGTGCCCAAGAGTCCGTCGTCCTCGATCCAGCGGTTGAGCATCGAATAGGAGGGATGATGGATCAGCAGTGGCGTGCCGAGGTCGGAGAGGATCTGCGCCGCGCGGTGGGTATCGGCCGCGGAGTACGACGAAATCCCCGCGTAGAGCGCCTTGCCGGACCTCACCGCATTGTCGAGCGCGCCCATCGTCGGTCAAGTCCCGGGTAGTGGTGTAACGGTGTTTCCTTCGTTTATGCGCTGAGCGCCATGATCGTGTCGGTGTTCACCTCGCCTTCGATGGCCGGGATGAGGCGCATGCGTGAGCGTGCGAGGACGTCGAGTCCGAGGTAGCGGCGTCCTTCAGCCCATTCGTCTGTTTGCTCGGCCAACACGGCTCCGACGAGGCGGATGATGGAGTCTCTGTTGGGGAAGATTCCGACGGAGTCGGTGCGGCGGCGGATCTCACGGTTGAGTCGCTCGTTGGGGTTGTTCGACTAGATCTGTGCCCAAAGGTCTTTCGGGAAGCCAGTGAACGCAAGGATGTCAGCGCGAGCGGCCTCGAGGTGCTCGGGGGGCTGGCGCAGTGATGGGTGGCAACTTACTTCTAGCGTTGGAACACTAGAGGAAGGGGTGTCATCATGCCGGGGAGGTGTTCGCGGGGGTTGTGTGTACATCGAAATCTCCTTCCTCGTCGTACACGTATGGCAGGGTCGGGAGCCGTGCTTTGGGGTCGGCGTGGATGATAGCCAGCACGAAGGGCCAAATGGTGACGACTGTGCGGCTGAGCAGATTGGGGCGGCCACGCCAATTCGGGCGGCCTGAGCGGTTATCGGCTTGCAGAGGCTATTCGGCTACGGAACGTGGCGGAGTTCCGCTTTAACGTCTGACAACACCTCGCCGACGCGAGCCGCCGTTCGGACGCCGCCGGGGAGCATTGATCGCGCGGATCCGGGCAGGCATGAATACTTGCAGTATTCGCAAGTAGGTGTTAACTTGCATTTATGGAAAGTAAAGATCGGCTCCGCGACCTCGACCTGGCTGCGGCGCGTCCGTTCATCGACTACCCTCGCACTCCGTGGTGGTACCCAGTCTTCATGGGGTGGTATTTTTCCTCGATTGCGATCGCCCTTCTTCGGGGGTCCAGCGGGAACCTCGTGGCGGCGGCAGCGGTCTTTGCTGGGGCGATCGTGGCGGTGGCCGCGTTCGTCCGGTGGTACCGCGCGCGGTGGGGCACCTGGCCGCAGATGACTGCCGCTCCTACTGAGATTCGGCGGGCATATCGCGACTTTTACGTCGGTGTTGCCGTGGCTGTAGTCCTCACGGCGGTCGTGGGACTTCTCGCCCCTGGGGCCGTGACAGTGGCGGTCACGTTCTTAGTGTTCACCGCGCTGATCTGGGCCTATGAGCGCAGGATCTATCCGGCGGCTTGCGCCGAAGTTCGGGCCAGATTGGTGTGAGTATTCCCGCCGATCTGGACGGCACGATCCACTCGCCGAAGCGGCTGGCCGCTATGGCTATCCTGGCGTCCAGTACCACCACCGACTTCTCATACCTTCGCGATCAGCTGCAGTTGGCAGACTCTGACCTGTCCAAGCAGATGAGCGCCCTGCGGGACGCGGGCTACGTGGAGACAATGAAGGTGGGGTACGGGCGCAGCGGTGAGACGCGCTTCGCGATCACGAGGGAAGGCCGCGCCGCCTACAGGGACTATCGCAAGCACCTGCTTGACCTGCTGGGTGAATGACCGCTTGCCGGTTTGATGGTCCTGTCTTCGGCTGTGAGGCCAACGGATTCGCGACCCTCGATACATCGAACTTAGCCACAGGCAGGCCCTGCGGGGCCTTTCCTTGAAGCCGCGACTGGGCGCCGCGTAGCGAAGGGGTGGCATCTGGTCGGAGCTCCCTGTTCTGAGGCCCTTGACGCAGTTCATGAGGTTGGGCGTCGCTGGAGCGTTGCTCGCTGTAACAGCCGTGGACGCTCACGCTACTCGGCGCAACCCATGCGCTCTCGACTGTGAGCGAGACTGCCAGACGTTCTTCGGCTAGGGAACGTGGTGGAATTCAGGTTTATGCTCTATCCTTTGGGGCGTGTGATAGCGATCGGGTTGGCTGCTCGGGTGCGCCCGCGCGCTCCAGCGAGGAGTCGATGACTATTGCGTCATCGCGGTCGCGAGCGAACGCCCCCTGGCGCATGGCAACTCGGTGGCTTCGTGGTTAGCAACCTGCCACCCCGCTTGCGCAGGACAGTGCGGAGCGACTCGACCGCACGATCCCCGGCCCGCTGCTCGTCGATGAACGCAGCGATCAGCGGCGGTGGGTGCGGTTTTAGCCCGACTCGGGCGGCGTGGTGAAACGCCACAGGACTTGGCCATCGCGAGTGCGTTCCGCCGGAACTGGATCGACACCGAGGAGCGCGCAGACGTGCGCGAATGAGAGTCGCGCCGCGACGGTGATCTCGTCGAGAGAGTGGCCTGCTCGATGGGCAGCACGCACGAGTTCGACGAGCGCCTCAAGACCGTCTGGCGGCCCGGCTCGGCCCGTGTCGGCACCGATGTCTTCCGCGACACTTCGCAAGGTTTCGAGCGTTGGCTCTTCCTCATCCATGCGGTCAAGCGTATGTGTGCCGCCCTGCGCTGAGTAGCGGGGGGATTTTCCCAGAAGTGGCTGCTCCCGGGTTCTGGTGTCACGGAAGTGCCTGCCTTCCCTCTCGATCGGGGGAGGTATCCGGTTGAGGAGTGCGGCTGGTCTCTATTGCGCCAGTGCACCGAGAACAGGGGTGCACGTGTCGCTTCGGTGCGGGTCGCAGGCTTTGAAGTTGATCGGAAGCTCGCATCCGCAGTACGCAAGGTGCCTTGCATTCAAGGTGGGTTTCTGACGTTGGTAGGTTGTGCTGAGCGTTCGTCGTTGAGACGTCTTTCGGCTACGTAACGTGGTGGAGTTCCGCTTTAACGTGTCGTTCCGGTCCCACTCCGGGCGGCGAGGAGTTGTCGCTGGGGAGGCCTTGCACATCGACAGACAGCGACCGCTCGTCGGCACGACAAGACCGAGAGACGTTCGATCCTGTGGCGGTTCTTCCCCGAGAAAGTCTCGCGCGGGTATGGTCACAGGGGTGAGAACCTAGGGGGCGACGCGTGCTGGCAATGAAACTGGCAAGTTTGGCAACCGGTGCTGTGGCGCTGGTATTTCTCCTCACGGGTTGCTTTGTGTTTGCGGCGACGGCAGCGTCGCCGATCGCGACATCAACGGCTCCAGAAGCGACCTTGGTTCTCCCCGACTCATTTGCGGCTTCGGGACAGCCTGATGTCCCGGCATCTGCCGAAACGGCACCTTCTGGCCTACCAAACGGCTACATCGATATGGGCTATGGCATTGGCCTGCCGGCTGACGGTCCCGGGGACTGTGCAGGACCGGCTGACATCCTCATTCGCGCCGGGGAGGGGCAGATCATCGCTAAGGTGCTGCGTCCCGAGAACCTCGTTGACATGGGGCCCCGTGAGTTTGCCGAGGGCGAGGTCGGCTACGACGATCAGGGCAGGGTGGCGACCTATACGGTTGCGGCCGGTGATGTTGAGGGTGTGATCGGTGAGCGGCTGTGCATCTACAACGGCGGATTGCTCGGAACGCTCAACGGACTCAAGGGCTATGAGTCGATTCAGCCGGGCGAGGTGCTTGTGATCAACCCGGATGCTGTCCCCGGTTTCGTCTACGAAGACCCGGACGGCTGACCTTCCTCTGACGTTGTCGAATGAGGGCCTCGCGTGCTGACGCAGCGCGGCGCCCGGAAGAGGTTGTTCGGCTACGGAACGTGGTGGAATGACATTTCACCGTTTGATCTCACGCGCACGCCATCGATTGCTGACAGTTCGTAGACGTAATACCAATAATCTATGACTGTCGTGGGCGATGTGCATCACAAGCGGGGAGAGCCCTCGGCACGAAGTCGATGCGCGAACTCGGCCATTGATTCCGCTCACTGTCATACGTGGTCAGGTGCGTTCGATCAGCGGCGAACGTGATGTGCCCTGCCCCGTACGATCGGTGCGTGGATGTGGAGCGCACGGTTGAGGAGATCTTTCTCGCGGGCGGTTGCCTCTGGGGTGTGCAGGCATTCGTCGCGACTCTGCCCGGGGTGACGTTCACAGAGGCTGGGCGGGTCAACGCCACCAGTCAGCGCATCGACGGAGACTACGACGGGTATGCGGAGTGCGTGAGGACACGGTTCGATCCGAGCGTGGTGACCGTCGAGCAGCTGATGGCCTACCTGTTTGAGATCATCGATCCCCACAGCGTGAACCGCCAGGGGCCCGACGTCGGAGAGAAGTACCGCACCGGCGTGTACTCCGACAACCTGGCCCACCTCGAAGAGGCGCGAGCCTTCATCGCGACAAGAGACGACGCTGACCGCATCGTCGTCGAGGTGCTGCCATGTGCGAACTATGTGCGCAGCGCGGAAGAGCATCAGCATCGTCTCGCTCGTTTCCCGGACGATGCTTGTCACCTTCCCGCGGAGCTGCTGACGAAGTACCGCGGGTGAAGCAGGCCCGTGCCGGTGAACCTCGCGGAAGCCTTGTATGGAGCGCGACACGCCCGGGATTCATGCGATTTGACCTCGGGTGTAACCAGCCCGTAATGTCTTCCTTGTTGCCGCAGACGGAGACACGCGCAGGGACTGAAAAGGCCCCGCGAACTCCACGAGGTAGCCACCCTCCATCACTATG
>Ga0209100_1000072_pt1 | contig 132695 bp, 124 predicted proteins | sample lystaG_FD_185480 | JGI IMG/M metagenome (GOLD analysis project Ga0209100, IMG submission 185480) | Glacier valley bacterial and archeal communities from Borup Fiord, Nunavut, Canada, to study Microbial Dark Matter (Phase II) -... | ecosystem: Environmental > Aquatic > Freshwater > Ice >...
GGCTCGCCAACAAGTTTGAGCACGACCAAGTCGAGTCGCCCGATGTTTCCCCAGTGACAGCGCCACGGCGCGAGGCAGGAGCCACCGCATGACCACCACACCTGAGACCGGCAAGGTTGCCGCCCGCAAGGGCCGCGACTGGCTCGACGAGTGGGACCCGGAGGCGGCCGATTGGGACAAAGGACGCGCATGGAAGACCCTGTGGGTCACCACCTTCAGCCTTACGCTCGCCTTCATCGCGTGGTTCCTCGTCTCCGCGCTTGCCCCTGTCCTCAACGACATCGGCTTTGACCTCAGCAAGGCCCAGCTGTACTGGTTGACGGCCATGCCCGGTCTCGCTGGCGGTCTGTTGCGCCTCGTGTGGACGTTCCTGCCGCCCGTGATCGGGACGCGCAAGCTCGTCACCTTGACCACGCTGCTGCTGCTCGTGCCATTCATCGGCTGGGCGCTTGCTGTGCAGAATCCAGACACCCCGTACGCGATGCTCCTGCTGCTCGGCATCTTCGCAGGAATCGGCGGCGGCGCGTTCTCCGGCTTTATGCCGAGCACGTCCTACTTCTTCCCGCGCTCCAAGCAGGGCACTGCGCTCGGCGTCCAGGCCGGAATCGGCAACTTTGGCGTGAGCATCGTGCAGCTCGCGACGCCGTGGATCGTGGGCTTCATGCTTCTCGGTGGGGCCTTCGCCACGGCAATCGGCGCCCCGCAACATGTGGTCAACGACGCGAAGGGCATCAGCAAGGACGCGTTCTACCAGAATGCGGGCTATGCGTGGGTGCCGCTCGTGCTCGTCGGCGCGATCGCCGCATGGCTCCTGTTGAAGTCCGTGCCCGTCAAGGTGGCGAAGGTGAGCGACCAGTTCGACATCTTCCGAAATAAGCACACGTGGCTCATGACAGTGCTCTACGTCATCACGTTCGGTACATTCTCCGGCTTTGCGGCCATCTTCGGGCTGCTGATCAAGAACTTGTACGGATCGAGTGTCTTTGGTGCCGACGGCATCAGCCCGTTGAAGTACGCCTTCCTCGGCGCCCTCGTCGGTTCGGCGGCGCGAGTGCTCGCCGGGCCGGTGGCGGACAAGCTTGGCGGCGCGCGGGTGACGCTCATCGCGTCGGCAGGTATTGCCGCGGCGACGGTTTTCACGTCGTTCCAGCTCAACCCCACGTCCGTGGATCAGTTCCCCGCCTTCTTGTGGGGAATGCTCGCCATCTTCTTCTTTGCGGGCGTTGGCAACGCGAGCACGTTCAAGCAAATGCCCGTGATCTTCGAGCGCAGGCAGGCGGGCGGCGTCATCGGGTTCACGTCGGCCATCGCTGCGTTCGGCCCCTTCTTCTTCGGCATCGCCCTCGCGTCGTTCTCGCCAGTGCCGTTGTTCTTGGCGTGGGCCCTGCTCGCCGCCATCGGCGTCGGAATCGCCTGGTGGTTCTACGCACGCAAGGGCGCCGAAAAGCCGTCCTGACAATCGGGTGTCCCCCCACCTCACGCGTTCGGGCTCAGTCGTTGAGCCCGAACGCGTTTGGCTTTGGGGCAATCCAAAAACTGACGGGAGCGCCGACTTGGGGCAACAAGCGAGCTACCTCGGCGATGGAAACATCGGCCCACAGCACGGACCCACGCACCCTGAGAGTCCCGTCGCCGCGCGGCTCGAGCGCCCGCACGGTGTCGCGGATGGCCGATGCGGTCTCCGCGGGCACGAGCTTGACGCAACGGGGGTCGAGTGCGACAGCGGCGCGCAGTCCCGCGCCTATTCCCGGCCCCGAGGCCTCGAGCCGCTGTCCGTCGGCGACGACCAGTGCGCCGTCGTTCTGTGTGACCTTGGCCCACACCCCGGAGACCCAAACGAGCCCCGCCATCGCCGCGGTAAACGCGGTGCGGGGGCGTTCGAAGGTGGCGGCAGTTGGCCCGTGCTCCACGACCTCGCCGCGGTCGAGCACCGCGACCGACGTGGCCAAGTCGATTGCGTCGAGGCCGTCGTGAGTGGACAACACGACCGTGCGGCCCACCAGCACCTCACGTAACAGGGACCTCAAGGCGACCGCAGCATCGACGTCGAGCGACGCGAAGGGCTCGTCCAACAGGATCAAGCGAGGTTCGCTCGCTAGCGCCCGTGCGACGGCCACCTTGCGCGCCTCGCCGCCCGAGAGAGAGCGTGGCCGACGAGCGGAAAGGTCCTCGGCGCCCGCCCTCACCAGCCAGTCGTGGGCGACCGCTCGTGACCGGGACTTGCTCGCGCCGCGGGCCCGCGCGGGGAACGCCACGTTGTCGAGCACGCTGAGGTGCGGGAAGAGCGAGGCGTCTTGGGTCACGAGAGCGACGCCGCGCCTCCTCGGCTCGGTGACCTGCATCCGCTCGCCGTCGCGCGCGAACAGGATTGCGTCTCCGAGGGTGGCCCGTCCGCTATCCGGTGACGTCAGGCCCGCGAGCGCTTCGATCACGGTGGTCTTGCCCGACCCGTTGGGGCCCAACAGCGCAAGGGTCTGGCCCCCGGGGACGTGAAGCGTCGCGTTCACGCCCCTGGCGGAGACGCCGACAATCGCATTGAGATTCACTGGACCACGCGCCGTCCCGGTCGCGCTGCGGCGGCGACAATAACGATCGCGAGCGCGACCAGCACGAGCCCGAGCGCCACAGCGGCCTGGGGATCTGACTCGCGGGCCAAGTAGATCTGCAGCGGCGCCGTACGCGTCACGCCCTCGAGGCTTCCCGCGAAGGTGAGAGTCGCGCCGAACTCGCCCAAGGAGCGCGCGAAGGCGAGCACGGCACCCATCGCGACGGCGATGCCGATGCCAGGGAGAGTGACCGCCGCGAAGATGCGCGACCTGCCAGCGCCGAGCGTGGCGGCGATCGCTTCGAGCCTGCCGTCCCTCGCCGCGAGCGCGGCCTCGACCGAGATCACCATGAACGGCATCGCCACGAACGCCTGCGCGAGCACCACCGCCGCTGTCGTGAACGCGACGGGAATGCCCGCTGCTTCAAGGGTCTCGCCGAGCAGCCCTCGCCGCCCAAAAGCGTAGAGCAGCCCGAGGCCGCTCACCACGGGTGGCAGCACGAGCGGTGCCAGCAGCACGGCGCGCAGGACGGCGCGAGTCGCGCCGCGAAGTGCGGCAACCGCAAAGCCGAGCGGCACCCCGAGCACGAGGCAGAGGACGGTCGATGCAGTCGCGGTGCGCATGGATAGCCACAACGCCGTGCGGGCGTCCGCAGAAGCGAGTTGGCTTGGCATTTCTGACCAGTTCGCGCGGGAAGCCAGGCCAAATAAGGGAAGGACCGCGAACGCGGCCGCGACGATCGCGACTGCGATCAGCCAGCGTGGGAGCCTGGTCATGGCACTAGTTCCCTGGCGATGAGCCGGGACGCGCGAACCCCGCTGCGTTGAGGGCGGTCTGGCCGGTGGGCCCGAGCACGTAGTCGACGAAGCCCCTCGATGCGGCACGCGCGTCACCCGTGGTCATCACGGCGATCGGGTAGGAGGTGGACGCCGACTCGGCTCCGTAGAAGGCGATGCCCTCCACGCCCTCAGCGCGCGCGAGGTCGGTGACGTACACGAGCCCCGCATCGGCCTCGCCCGAGGCGACGCTGCCGAGCACATCGGTGACGTTGGTAAATTCGGAGACTCGTGAGAGCGTCACGCCGAGGGCCTTCTCCAGCGCGGTTGTCGCAGCGCCGCAGGGCACCTCCGGCGCGCAGACGACGACGGCCAGGTCGGGATTGGCGAGGCTCGCGAAGTCGGTGACGCCGCCCGGATTGCCCGCAGGGACGGCGATGGTGAGCGTGTTACTCGCGAACAGTTGTGAGTGGCCGTCGATGTGTTCGCTCACCACCGTCATCTGCTTCTCGTTCGCCGATGCGAACACGTCGGCGGGAGCGCCCTCGTTGATTTGCGCGGCGAGGTCGGACGATCCGGCAAACGTGAGGCGAAGCGTCACGCCGGGGTGCGCGGCCTCGTAGTCGGCGGCGAGCGTGGTGAAGACTTCGGCGAGGGAGGCCGCCGCGTAGACGTCAATCGTCGCGCCTCCTGACGACGGCGAGCCTGGGGAGTCCGCACCCTGCGAACCGCAACCGGCGAGCGCGAGAGCGGTGAGGCCAAGCGCCGCGAGCGGGACCCGCCGCTTGGCCCTCATCGCCCCGGACCGGGGCTCGTCTCGATGATCACTGTGGTCGCCTTGACCACGGCGGTCGCTACGGAACCCACCTTGAGGTCGAGTTCGCGCACCGCCTCGGAGCTCATCAGCGACACCACCCGGAACGGTCCACACTGCAGGTCTACCTGGGCCATCACGGCGTCGGTCTTCACTGCGGTGACCAGGCCGACGAAGTGGTTGCGGGCGGACCTCAACACGTCGCCGGTCTCGTGAGGCGCGGCGGCTCGGACCGCGTACCCGGCCAGGTCGGCGCCTGCAATGACCGTCCTGCCGCCCTCGTCAACGGAGGTCTCGATCCCGCCAGCCTTGATCCAGCGCCGCAGCGTGTCGTCGCTCACGCCAACCAGAGCAGCGGCCTCGGATACTCGCAAATGCGTCATGAACGTGAGGTTAGCACCGCAAATGCGGACCTCGCAGGGCTAGCGCTTCCTGGTGCCGAAGATCGACCTGAGGATCACGTTGCCCAATTCGCGGCCCGCTTGGCGTGCGAAGGACTTGACCGGCTGCGAAGAGATGACCTTCTCGGCGACGGACTTCTCCTGGCGCTTCGACCTCGATGCTCCGCTAGTCTTCTTGGGCGTAGACGCCTTCTCCTTCGCGTCGGCGGCCTCCTGTTCGGCAACTTCCTCGTCGTGAGCGGCGACTCGGGCCGTGAGGAGCTCATGGGCGCTTTCGCGATCCAGCACGGTGCCGTATGCGGCATTTTGGGGGCTCGCCGCAATCGTGGCGTCGATCACCGAGTCGGGCGCGGGGTCCATGAGCCCACGCGGCGCGCGAAGCCTGGTCCACGCCACCGGCGTGGGGGCGCCCTTGTCGCTTAGCACCGTCACCGCAGCCTCCCCGATGCCCATCATGGTGAGCACCTCTTCGAGGTCATACGGGGAGTTGGGGAAGGTGCGGGCCGTGGCCTTCATGGCCGTGGCGTCGTCTGGAGTGAAGGCGCGCAGCGCATGCTGGACGCGCGATCCCAACTGCCCCAGCACGTCGGAAGGAACGTCCTTGGGCGTCTGCGTCACGAAGAACACGCCAACACCCTTGGAGCGGATCAGGCGCACCGTCTGGGTCACCTGGGTGAGGAAGTCCTTGGACGCGTCGGTGAACAGCAGGTGGGCCTCGTCGAAGAAGAACACGAGGCGCGGCTTGTCGGGGTCTCCCACCTCGGGAAGGTCGGCGAACAGGTCGGCCAAGAGCCACATGATGAACGTCGAGAACAGGTGCGGGCGGTCTTGCAGCGAGGGAAGTTCGAGCGCGGAGATCACTCCGCGACCGTCGGCCGCCGTCTTGAGCAGGTCCATCGTGTTGAAGGCCGGCTCGCCGAAGAAGTCGTCTGCGCCCTGCGCCTGAAGGTTCGCGATCTCGCGCAGCAGCACGCCCGCGGTCGCGGAGGAGACTCCGCCAATGAGCTTGAGCTCCTCCTTGCCCTCGTCGGTGTTGAGGAACTGGATGACGGCTCGGAGGTCCTTGAGGTCCAGCAGTGCGAGGCCGTTGGTGTCGGCCCAGTGGAAGATCAGGCCCATGGCCGATTCCTGGACGTCGGTGAGGCCAAGCACCTTGGCCATGAGCAGGGGGCCGAAGTCGGTCACGGTGGTGCGCAGCGGCACACCCTTGCCGATGCCTCCCAACGCGTAGAACTCGACGGGGTACGCACCCGCAGACCAGTCCTGGCCGATGTCGGCAGCGCGCTTGTCGATGAAGTCCTTCTGTTCGCCCGCGACGGCCATTCCTGACAGGTCGCCCTTGATGTCCGTCACGAAGACGGGGACACCGGCATCGGACAGCGACTCGGCGAGGCCCTGGAGCGTGCGCGTCTTGCCAGTACCCGTGGCTCCCGCGATGAGGCCGTGCCTGTTCATCATCTTGAGCGGCAGGCGCACCTGAGCCGACTCGGTGGCGTCCTCACCCTGGACGAGCGCGCCGATCGTGATGGACTCACCTGGAAAGGTGTAGCCCTCCGCCACGACCGCGGCGTATTCGGGGGAGTTGGGGTCGGTGATTGCGTCAGTCGAGGCCATAGAAAGACTGTAGTGAAGATGGGGGACCTGAGTCCCCTCGACTCGCTACTTCTGGGTGTCGTCCTCGTCCGTCAGTGCGTCGTTGAGCTCGTCGTAAAGCAATGAATGGACCTGCTGGACGCGCGGGATGTCGTTGAACTCGAGCGGCTCGTCCGAAGCGGACTCGATGATGAGCGTTCCCGCGCCAAACAGGCGGTCGATGAAGTCGTGGCGGAATTGCACCGAATTGATGCGCGCGATGGGGATGTCGATGCCCGACTTATTGAATACTCCAGTGCGGTACATGACGCGCCGATCGGTGACGGCGAATATCGTGGTGCCCCAGCGCACGAGCGGCGCAACAAGGAACCACACGAGCGCGGCGGCCCAAAGCACGCCCACCACGATGTCGAAGATGGTGCCGAGGTCGGTGTAGTAAATGAGAGCCACCGCTGCCGCCGTCGCAAGCAGCGCGATAAGCACAGGGTTGATCAGCGTCTTCCAGTGCGTGTGGCGGTTGATCAGCAGCTTCTCGTCCGGAGCGAGTCCGCGTTCAAGTTGTCCCATGAGGCTGAACGTAGCAGTGCGAGCCATCGCGCGGAAGGGACCCGCCGCGACGCCGCCACATGTGACGGAAACGCGCGCGATACAAGGCCCGGATACGATGTGCCCATGACCATCGACCCCTCGACTCCATGGACGGGCTACTCGCCCGCCGCCGCGTGGGACGAAGCCATGGACGTCGCAGGTGAGGTGCGCGAGCCGTATGCGAAGGTCTATTCAGAGATCGACAAGATGTCGAGCGATGACCTCCAGGCCCGCGCCGATTCCTTGGCTAATACCTACCTCGCGCAGGGCGTGACCTTCGACCATGCTGGCGAGGAGAGGCCCTTCCCGCTCGACATCGTTCCCAGGGTTGTGGGCGCCGACGAATGGGAGATCATCTCTCCCGGGGTAGCACAGCGGGTGAAGACCCTCGAGGCCTTTCTCGCCGATGTGTACGGCTCCCAGCGCTGCGTGACCGACGGGGTCATTCCGCGCAGGCTCATTACGACGTCCCAGTATTTCCACCGCGTCGTCTCGGGAATCGAGCCCGCGAACGGCGTGCGCGTTCACGTGTCGGGAATCGACCTCGTGAGGGACCAGCACGGCATCTGGCGGGTGCTTGAGGACAACGTGCGCGTGCCTTCGGGCGTGAGCTACGTTCTCTCGAATCGTCGCGCGATGAGCCAGATGTTTCCCGACCTCTTTGGCGCCATGGGTGTGCGCCCCGTTCTCGAGTACAGCCAGCGTTTGCGCTCGGCCCTCACCAAGGCGGCGCCCGAGGGCGTCGAGGACCCGTCGATCGTGGTGCTGTCGCCCGGCGTGTTCAACTCGGCGTATTACGAGCACTCGCTGCTCGCCAGGACGATGGGTGTCGAGTTGGTTGAGGGCCGCGACCTCGAGACCCACGCTGGTCGTGTCTATATGCGCACGACAGCCGGAAGGCGCCGCGTTGATGTGATCTACCGACGCATCGACGACGAGTACCTGGACCCGGTAGTTTTCCGATCCGATTCCGCCCTTGGTGCGCCGGGAATCGTCCACGCGGCCCGCTTGGGCAACGTCACGATCGCCAACGCAGTGGGCAACGGCGTGGCCGATGACAAGCTCATCTACACGTACATGCCTGCCCTGACCAAGTACTACTTGGGCGAGGATCCGATCCTGCCCAACGTCGACACGTGGCGGCTCGAGGAGCCCGAGGCGCTCGCGGAAGTCATGGATCGGCTCGATGAACTCGTGACGAAGCCCGTTGATGGCGCTGGCGGCAAGGGCGTGCTGATCGGCCCCGCCGCCTCCAAGAGCGAACTCGAGGCCGCGCGCAAGCACATCCTCGAGGACCCCCGCGGCTGGATTGCGCAGCCCGTGATCCAGTTGTCGACCGTGCCCACTCTCACTCCCGACGGCCTCGAGCCTCGACACGTCGACCTGAGGCCCTTCGCCGTCAACGACGGCGACGACGTCTGGGTCCTCCCAGGGGGACTCACACGCGTGGCGCTCGAGCGCGGGCAACTCATCGTCAACTCGTCGCAGGGCGGCGGGTCCAAGGACACCTGGGTGCTCGGTGGGGTTCGCCATCGCGGTCCCGTCTCGACGCCGGAGTCTCGCGTCGAGTTCGGCGGCGTCACGCCGGTGCCGCAATCGGCCCACCCCGACGACTACATTCACGGTCAACAGCAGATGCAACAGCAACAGCAGGAGCCGACGTGCTAAGCCGTATCGCGGAGTCACTGTTCTGGATCGGGCGCTACGTGGAGCGCGCCGACAACACGGCCCGACTACTCGACGTCCACCTCAACGTCCTGCTTGAGGACCCATGGGTCGACGAGCCGACGGCGAACGCATCCCTCCTCGCGGTGATGCACGTCAAGGCGGGCACGCGGGTGTCGCGTGAAGAGGTGCTCAGCGCACTCTCGACCGACCCCAAGCTGTCGAGCTCGATCGCGGGCACCGTGAGCGCCGCGCGCGATAACGCGAGGCGAGCGCGCGAGGTCATTTCGACCGAGGTGTGGGAGTCGCTCAACACGACGTACGTGCAGCTCGGCTCGCGCTCGCGCACGCCAAGGCCGCATGACTTCTTCACGTGGGTGCGGGAACGCACCGCGGTCGTGTGGGGCCTGCATAGTGCGACCACATCGAGGGACGATGCGTGGCACTTCATGGAAGTGGGGCGCTCGCTTGAGCGCGCCGACATGATCGCGCGCATGCTCATGACGCGTTCGCTCGAGGGCACCACTGGCCCCAACTGGACCACGCTGCTCAGGTCATGCAGCGCCCACGAGGCGTATCTGCGCACCGTGCGCTCGCTCGTGACCGAGGAGCGAGCCGCCGAGTTTCTCCTCATCGACAGGCTCTTCCCTCGCTCGATCGCCTACAACCTCGACAAGGTCGAGAGCACCCTCGCGCTCATCGAGCCTGGCCTCGCGCGCAATTCGCTGACCGATCAGGCAAGGCTTGCGTTGGGTCGCGCGCGCACCAACCTCGAATACCAGGCCATCGACGACATTCTCGAAGACCTGCCCGTGCAGATGCAGCAGGTTCAGCGAGCGGTTGCGACAGCATCGGACCTGATCCGCGAGCGTTTCTTCCTGCCCGCATCATCCGTGATCTGGAGCCAGGAGGCAGTATGACCGTGCTCAAGATCGTTCACAAAACCACGTTTACGTACGACAAACCCATCTCGAATTCATATAACGAGGCGAGACTCACGCCCGCCTGGTTGCCGCGGCAGCGCGTGCTTGAATCCAAGGTCGAGATCCAGCCCGCGTCATGGAAGTCGCAATACCGCGACTACTGGGAGACGGACGTCGTTGTCTTCGAGGTGACCGAGCCTCATACTGCACTCACGGTGGTCGCCACGTCGCAGGTCGAGGTGCTGCCGACGACCCACAAGGGCGAGCGCGTCGGCTGGGACGGGCTCGAGGGCCCGATGTTCCAGGATCTACTCTCGGAGTACCTTGCGGTGTCCGATGCGACCGAGCCCACCGAGGACCTCGCCGCCTTCGCACGTCAAGCGCGCGAGCAGGGCAACCCCGACGAGGCCGCGAGGGCGATTTGCGATTACCTGTACAAGGAAATGAACTACGTGGCGGGTTCGACCTCTGTTCACACTCCCGCTAGAGACGCCTGGAATGCGAAGTCTGGCGTCTGCCAGGACTTCGCACACCTCGCGATTGGTGCGTTGCGCCACATCGGCATTCCGGCGCGGTACGTGTCGGGATACCTACACCCTCACATCGACGCGGGCATCGGCGAAACGGTCAGGGGCGAGTCGCACGCGTGGGTCGAATGGTGGACCGGCGACTGGTTCGGTTTCGACCCCACGAACGACCGCGAAGCAGGCGATCACCACGTGATTGTGGCGCGCGCGAGGGAGTACAGGGATGTGCCGCCGCTCTCGGGAGTCTTTGGCGGATCGGCGAGCAAGCTCCAGGTTGAGGTCATGGTCACGCTGCTCGCGTGATGGTCCTTGCCTCACATCGGTAGAATCCTCGGGTGACCACGCCTGACGCAGTTTCCGATGATGCCCGCTACGACTTCCGCGACATTGAGGCGCGGTGGCTTCCCGTGTGGAACGAGAAGCAGCCGTTCCGCGCGGGTAACGAGGGCGACACCCGCCCCACCAAGTACGTGCTCGACATGTTCCCGTACCCCTCGGGCGACCTTCACATGGGTCACGCGGAGGCGTATGCGCTCGGCGATGTGATCTCGCGCTATTGGACCATGCGCGGCTTCAACGTGCTTCACCCGATCGGTTGGGACTCCTTCGGGCTGCCCGCCGAGAACGCCGCGATCAAGCGGGGAGTCGACCCCGCGGCCTGGACCGAGGCGAATATCGCGCAGCAGCGCGCGTCGATGGAGCGTTACGCGTGCTCATTCGACTGGGATCGCGTGCTGATGACGCACCGTCCCGAGTACTACCACTGGAACCAGTGGATCTTCACGCGCATGTACAGCCGCGGCCTCGCGTACCGCAAGCCGAGCCTCGTCAACTGGTGCCCCTTCGACCAGACCGTGTTGGCCAATGAGCAGGTGGTCGGCGGGCTCTGCGAGCGCTGCGACACGCCCGTCACCAAGAAGAAGCTCACGCAGTGGTACTACAAGGTCACCGACTACGCCGACGAACTGCTCGACGGACTCGAGACATTGCGCGACACCTGGCCGTCCAAGGTGATCGCGATGCAGAAGAACTGGATTGGCCGCTCGCGAGGCGCCGACGTCAAGTTTGTGATCGAGGGCCGCGAGCAGCCCATCCCGATCTACACGACGCGCCCCGACACACTGTTTGGCGCGACGTTCATGGTGGTCGCCGTCGACTCCGACCTGGCTGCCGAACTCGTGGCAGACGCAGACGAGGCGATTCAGGCCGAGTTTGCCGCCTATGCCGAGAAGGTCAAGGGCGATACGGAAATCGAGAGGCTCAGCACGGACAGGCCCAAGACGGGCGTGTTCCTTGGCCGCTACGCCACCAATCCCGTCAACGGCGAACGCCTGCAGATCTGGGCATCGGACTATGTGCTTGCCGACTATGGGCATGGCGCGATCATGGCGGTGCCCGCTCACGACCAGCGCGACCTCGACTTTGCGCGCGCCATGGGATTGCCCGTGCGCGTGGTGCTCGATTGCCGCGACGCCGACCACAACGCCCTGCCCGATCCCGCAGAATCGGGCATCGCGACCACGGGTGACGGGGTGCTCATCAACTCCGGCGACCTCAACGGACTGTCCAAGGCGGATGCGATCGACAAGATCACGGCCCAGATGGCAGCGGAGAGCACAGGCAAAGCGGCGACGAACTATCGCCTGCGCGACTGGCTCATCTCGCGTCAGCGCTACTGGGGCACGCCCATCCCCATCATTCACTGCGACACGTGCGGCGAGGTGCCCGTCCCCGACGATCAGCTCCCCGTGAAGCTCCCGCCGACCGAGGGTCTGGACCTCAAACCCAAGGGCAAGTCGCCCCTCGCCGCCGCGACCGACTGGGTCAACACGACGTGCCCCACGTGTGGAGGGGCCGCGCTGCGCGACACCGACACGATGGACACGTTCGTCGACTCGTCGTGGTACTTCCTGCGCTTCCTGAGCCCTGGCAAGACGGACGGGCCCTTCGACCTCGACGAGGCCAAGAAGTGGGCGCCGATCGACCAGTATGTGGGCGGCGTCACCCACGCGATCCTCCACCTGCTCTACGCGCGCTTCTTCACCAAGGCGCTGCGTGACATGGGAATGATCGACTTTGGTGAGCCCTTCACCGCATTGCTCAATCAGGGCATGGTGCAGATGGACGGCTCGGCGATGTCCAAGAGCCGCGGAAACATCGTGAGCCTCGCTGAACAGCTCGACGAGTTTGGCGTGGACGCGATTCGCCTCACGATGTCCTTCGCCGGCCCGCCAGAGGATGACATCGACTGGGCCGACGTTTCGCCCGCGGGAAGCGCCAAGTTCCTGGCCCGCGCCTGGCGGCTCGCACGCGACGTCACGAGCGACGTGGCTGCCGATCCGGCCGAGGGAGACCGGGACCTGCGCGTGGTAACCCACCGCATCCTGGCCGACGTGGGTGGCCTCATCGAGTCCTTCCGCTTCAACGTCGCGGTCGCCCGCACCATGGAACTCGTCAACGCGACCCGCAAGGCGATCGACTCCGGCGCGGGCCCCGCGGATCCAGCGGTGCGCGAGGCCGCCGAGGTTGTCACTCGGCTCCTCAGCCTGTACGCGCCGTATTGCGCCGAGGACATGTGGTCGATGCTCGGCCATGCGGACCTCGTGGCCCTGTCGCCGCTGCCCGAGACGGACCCCGCATTGCTCGTGCAGGACACCGTCACGTGCGTCGTCCAGGTGATGGGCAAGGTGCGCGACCGACTCGAGGTCTCTCCCGACGCGACCGAGGACCAGTTGCGTGAACTCGCGCTCGCCTCACCCAACGTCCAGCGCGCGATGGATGGCGCCGCAGTGCGCACCGTGATCGTGCGCCCGCCAGGGCTCGTCAACATCGTCGTGGCCAAGTAGCGGCCGTGGTGGCCCGGGTGGCGGTGGCGACCGATTCGTCGGCGTGCCTCCCCTCCGAGCTTGCCGACGCGTGGGGCGTGCTCGTCGCGCCGTTGCAGGTGATTGTCGATGAGCAGGCGTACGACGAAGGCAGCGGCATCGCGCCCGCGGCGGTGGTCGAGGCCTTGGTCGCCGGTGGTCAGGTCAGTACCTCTCAGCCAGGACCCGCCGCCCTGTTGAGCGTGATCGAGTCCGCCGCATCCGCAGGCGCAACGCACGTCGTATTTGTGTCGCTTTCGGGCGCGATCTCGGGCACCGCTCAGGCGATGGAGGCGGTTGCTGCCACCTCCCCATTGCCCGTGACCGTGGTTGACACGGGCACGCTGTCGCTCGCTTCGGGACTCGCCGCGCTGTCCGCTGCGGCGGTCGCGCGTGCGGGAGGCTCGGCCGAGGCTGTGGCGGCGGAGGCTCACCGCGCCGCGGCAAGCTCGCTATGCCTCTTCACCGTGGACACCCTCGAATACCTGCGCCGAGGCGGCAGAGTGAGCGACACGATGGCTGTGCTTGGAAACGCACTCGGGGTCAAGCCAGTGCTCGGTGTGGTCGATGGCCGCGTGGCCCAGGTCGAGAGGGTGCGCACCTCGGCGAGGGCTCGGGCCGCGGTTCTTGGCCGAATCGCAAGCCATGCGTCGACGCAACCGCACCCGGTCGTCGGACTCATGACGCTTGCGGGAGATGATGCGGTGGCTGCCGAGGCGCGCGCCTCGCTTCGGGACCGCGGCGACTGGCCGGTCTTGCACGCGGGGCTCTCCGCGGTGCTTGCGGCCCACGGGGGTCCAGGAACCCTTGCTGTCGCAGTGGTCGACGTTCATCCCGACGTGGCGGCTGCGCTGTCCTAGTGGCCGCGCTGTCCTAGTGGCCGCGCTGTCGAAGTAGACGCGCTGTTGGAGCGGCGTCGGCTCGGCGTTGTCGCGAGTCGCAGCGTTGTCCCAAGGCGCAGTGTCGTCCCCAGGTGCGGTGTCGTCCCCAGGCCGCAGACGTCGAGTGTCTCAAGCGGGAGTCTTGGGTGGCCTGCGCACGGCGTGTGTGGGCGCCTAGCCTCCCCACATGGCCGACAGGGACGATGTGAGGGCGCGTGTGGAGGACGCGCTGCAAAGGGCCGCTTCGACGGCGTACGAGGCCGCCCACGGCGCGATCGAAGAACGGGAGACGTCCGACGCGCCTACCAAATGGCGCGTCTTGGCCACGCCTCGCGTTGCCGTGACGGCGACCCTCGTAGTGGCGCTCGTCGTCGCGATGATTGCGTTCATGCCCAGGGACGCCCCGCGAGCCACTCTCTCGATGGAGTCGGCGCGCGCCGCCCCCGAGGCCCCCATGACGGCCACCGTCGTGATCCACGTGGCAGGTGCCGTCGCGTCTCCGGGCGTCTACACCCTTGACGCGGGCATGCGCGTGGGCGATGCCGTCGCGGCGGCGGGTGGGGCCGTCGAGGGAGCGGATACCGATGCTCTCAATCTGGCGCGCGAACTCGTCGACGGCGAGCAGGTCAAGGTTCCCATCGAGGGTGCTGTGTCCGAGTCCAATGGGCTCATCAACGTCAACGTGGCCGACGCCGCTGCGCTTGAGAAGCTTCCGGGGGTGGGGCCTGTACTGGCAGGTCGGATAGTGACCTATCGAGACGCCCACGGCCCGTTCTCTTCGATCGATGCGCTCGACGACGTGAGCGGGGTCGGCCCCGCGATTCTCGAGCAGATCCGAGCGGCAGCGACGGTGTGAGGGAGCACGATGCGAGGCTCCTTCCCGCGGCACTAGCGAGTCTCGTCTCGTGTGCGATAGCGGGGGCGTCCGGGGAATGGGATGCGGTGGCGATCGCGTGGTGCGGCGCGTGGGCGTGTTCCGGACTCGTCGCCTGGATTGCGAGGCGCCGCGCACGTGGTGCTCGTGGAGCGAGTCGCCGTCGCGTGGCCGAGATCGCTGTCGCGGCGGCGCTGATGTGCGCACTGACGGCCGCTGTCACTGCTTCGGCCGCAATCAGGTGGCATAGGGACGTTCCCGATTGGGCCCGGTCCCCATCCGGTGAACGTGTGGTGGTCGAGGGAACGGTCATCTCTGATCCGCATGCGGCGGGCAGGGATGCGTGGAGCGGCGTGCGGCGCTGGAGTGTGGCCGTCGACGCGTCGCGGGCATGCGAGCTTCCGTGCGCCGAGGCTCGGCCGGTGAGTATGAGCGTGGAGGTGGTAATCGACGGGGGAATGCCGCCGCGACTGGGCGACAGCGTGAGGGTCGAGGGCAAGCCGTCGACGTCGAACGACACGCGCAGGGCGGTGACGCTGTGGGATGCGACGGTGACTGGCCTTCACAGTTCGAATCGCGCCCTCTCGACGGTGGCGTCCGTGAGGGATTCCGCACGTGAGGCCGCTGCGGACCTGCCCATCGATGTGCGAGGCCTCACGCTCGGCATGACGATCGGTGACACGGCTCAGGTGCCGCCGGACCTCGACTCCGCGATGCGGACCACGGGCCTCACACACCTCACCGCAGTGTCGGGCTCTCACTTTGCGATCGTCACCCTCACCGTGGGCTGGGTGTTGCGCCGTGCTGTGCGTTCACGCCTGGTCAGGGGGGCGCTCCTTGCCGTCGGCATGTCGGCGCTCGCGGCACTTGTGCTCCCTGAGCCCTCGGTCCTGCGTGCGCTCACGATGGCACTCGCGGTGGTTCTCGGGTGGTGGTGGGGGCGGCCCGCTCGGGCCATCCCCGCGCTCTCGGTGGGCGTCGTGGTGCTCCTCGTGATCGAACCAGGACTCGCGGGCGCGGTCGGTCTTCAACTGTCGGTCGTTGCGGTGATCGCGATCGTCGGCTGGTCTCCGCACCTCGCGGTCATCCTGGCTCGGGTCATGCTTGCGCCGCTCGCACGCGCCGTCTCGGTGCCGCTTGCGGCCTGGTTGGCGTGCTGGCCACTCCTCGTGGCGTTGCGACCGGGAATGGGCCCCTATGCCGTCGCGGCCAATCTCGTGTCGGCAGTCGCGGCGTTTCCGGTCACGGTGATGGGTCTGGTCGCCACCGTGGTGTCGGTCGCGTGGGCGCCAGGCGGCGCCCTGCTGATGCGCATTGCTGGCGCATGCGCGTGGCCGGTCGTATGGTCGGCGCGATCGTTCTCGTCCGCGCCCTGGGCATGGCTCGCGTGGCCAGGAGGAGGGCTTGGAGTGGTCCTCGCGGTGGCGATCGTCGCGTGCATGGTGCTTGCCACGGTGACGAACAAACTCAAGCCGGCCGTTCGCCTCGGCGCGGCCATCGTGGCCGTCGTGTTGGCCGGCATGAGCCCCGCCTGGACCGTTTCGGTACGGCCTGCAATGGATGACTGGCGCGTTGTCGTGTGCGATGTCGGGCAGGGCGACATGATGCTCGTGCGCGTCGACGAGCATGCGGCGGTCGTGATCGACACGGGCCCGTCGGGTGGGGGAGGTGCGGCCTGCCTGAAAAGGTATGCGGTGACCGAGGTGCCGCTCCTCGTGCTCACGCATCCGCATGCCGACCACGACGGGGCGGTCACGGAGCTGGCGACCGTCGTGCATGTCGACCACGCGTGGGTTTCCCCCGCGGCGATCACGCGCGATCACGATGCCGGTGTACGCGATGCGGCATTCGTAGGGATTCCCGTCGAGGTGCCCGAACAGGGTCGCATCTGGGAAGCGGGTGAGGTGTCCCTTGCCGTGCTCTATCCGCCAGGCTCGGTGACCCACGCGTCGTCGTCGGGCGAGATCAACGACGCGAGCGTCACACTCATGATTCGCGCAGGCCCCGTCACGGTCCTGGCGCTGGGAGACCTTGAGGAGCAAGGGCAGAGGCAGGTTGCCCGAGCGCTTGGTGGGCCGGTGATTGTTGACCTGGTCAAGGTGTCCCACCACGGCTCGGCGGCTCAGTCGACGGCCCTTGCGCAACTCGTGACGGCTCGAGTGGCGGCCATCAGTGTGGGCGAGGGAAACTCCTATGGACACCCTGCCCCCGAAACGGTCGAGTTGTATGCGCAGCGAGCGCTCCTGGTGCTCACCACGGAACAGTGCGGCGACATTGCCGTGGATGACGATGCCTCGGTGGCCTCTCATTGTCTGGTGAGCGTGGCAGGCTAGGTGCCGTGGCCGCCCCCCGTTCCTCCGCTCGCAGTGACGTCCCTCCGTGGTACCGCGCCGCGCCCGCACCCCTGGTGTGGGTTTCCGGTCCCGAGGCCTTGCTCGGAGCCCGCGCCGTCAACCGCATCGTGGAAGCGGTGCGCAAGCACGATCCGGAAACGGACGTGCATCGGATCGAGGCAGGCACCTATCGTGCGGGCCAGTTGGCCGAGGCGGTGAGCCCCTCGCTCTTCGGAGGCACGGCGCTCGTGGTCATCGAGGGGGCCGAGTCCATGTCCGAGGACTTCCTCGTGGACGCCCTCGCATATGTGGATTCGCCCGACGCTGACGCGGTGGTCGTGATCCGGCACGGAGGCGGCAATCGTGGCAAGCGACTGCTTGACGCCATGCGGAAGGCTTCCATCCCCGAATACGCGTGCGCCTCGATCACGCGCGACGGGGAACTTGTCGACTTCGTCGCGTCGGAGTTTTCCCGTGCGCAACGCAAGGCCTCTGCGGCGGCAAGCCGTGCCCTCGTGGATGCCGTTGGCGGCGACGTCTCCCAGTTGGCTGCCGCGTGTTCTCAGCTCATGAACGACGTCGACGGCACCATCGACGATGCGGTGGTGGCGAAGTATCACGGCACTCGAGTGAATGCCACCGGCTTCGCGGTTGCCGATGCTGCGGTCGCGGGGGATAGGGCAACGGCGTTGGCCCTGGTTCGTCATGCGCTCGAGACGGGGGTCGATCCCGTGCCGCTCGTGGCGGCGCTCGCCTCGAAACTTAGGACCTTGGCCAAGGTGGGAGCTTCCCGGGGGAGAGGTCTCGATCCCACGCGAGACCTCGGAATCGCGCCGTGGCAGGTCGATCGGGCGCGACGCGAACTGCGCAAGTGGAATGCGGATCGCCTCGCTGCTGCGATTGAGGCCGTCGCGGCTGCGGATCACGGGATCAAGGGCGGCGACAGGGCCCCCGCGTTCTCCGTCGAAAGGGTCGTCAGGATCGTCGCGGACTTGGCTGCGGACGCGTAGCCAGGCGGTCAGCGCCGCCCGTGCGTCACCCGCGCAGGTGGCGAGTGTCGCGCCTGAAACGCAAAAGGCCCCGCAAAGCGGGGCCCCAAGCGAAAGCAGGTGGAACTAGAGTGCGTCAACCTGCTTGGCAAGCGACGACTTGCGGTTTGCGGCCTGGTTTGCGTGGATGACGCCCTTCGAGGCCGCCTTGTCCAGCTTGACCGATGCAGACTTGAACGCGAGCTCAGCGGTGGCCTTGTCGCCGGTGGCGATGGCCTCACGAACCTTGCGGATCTGGGTCTTGAGCGCGGACTTAACCGCGACGTTGCGCAGGCGCGACTTTTCGTTCGTAGCGATGCGCTTGATCTGGGACTTAATATTTGCCACGAGAATCCTTGAGTTTAACGACGAGGGTCGTGCGTCGCGGATGCGCGCACACGGTTAGACAGCATACCAGGGTGGCTCGCCTACAGCGAGCGCGTGATTTTGTCGAAGACGGGGCGATCCATGATCGCGCCTTCTCGCCGCACATCGTCGGGGTGAACCCTGATCACGCGATCCAGGCGCACCTCGCTGGGACGCCTCTGACGATCCCACGGCCCGGCCCCGATGTCCAGCCACCGTCGGCCCCATCGGGCCTCGTCGGCGGCGTCATGATCGTGATCCTTTGACGACAACATGAGAGAGAGCAGCCATTTGCCGTCCCTGCCGACCACGAGCACGGGGCGGTCTTTGCCCTGCTTGGGGTCGTCTTCGTATGGCACCCAGGTCCACACGATCTCGCCAGGATCGGCATCGCCGTCGAGTGAGGCCGAGTATTCGGGTCGCACGGAACCCGTGAAGTCGCCGGGGTAGGTACGGCGCTTCGAGGAGGGTGCGGACGGACGCGGACGGGTCGAGGTGGTGCGACGACGGGGGCGGTTGCGGCGCTTGCTTGACCGCGTCTTGCCCACGATCGAAAGCGCAGCGATGGCAAGGACCAACGCGATTTCGGCGATGTGCTCCATGGCGACAGAGCGTACAAGGTGTGTGTGAGCCGCTGCTCACACAGGAAGAACAGCCCCGGCTTGAAGGTGGGGGCTAGAAGCTGGCGGCGGTCCGGGCCCACCACGGCTCGACGGCCACAGTGGCGTCGGATTCGGATTCGACGCTGATGTACTCCGGCTCGGGGGGCGCCTCGGGCAGGCCCAAGGCGATTTCGGAGGCCGGCAACGCGTGGCCAAAGAGGAATCCTTGAGCCAGCGGCCAGCCGTGGCGCAGGGCAATGGCGTACTGAGCCTCGGTCTCGATGCCCTCGATGATCCCGAACATGTCGAGCGACCTCGTGAGTGCGGCCACGGCCGTCGAGATGCGGTCGCCAGTGCCCCGGTCTCCGAGCCGCAGTGTGAACTCGCGAGCAAGTTTGAGCCCTGCGACCGGGTTCTGAAGGACGGACGATAGCGACGAATATCCGGTGCCGAAGTCGTCAAGAATGAGTTCGATGCCCATGTCGACAAGACTCTTCAGGTCGGCGCGTACCGCGGCGCTGGTGATGAGCATTCCCGACTCGGTGATTTCGATTCCGAGTTGGCTCGCCGGAGCGCCTGTCGTTTCGAGGGCGTGTTTGACCACACGAGTGAGGTCCGCCGTGCCAATTTGCTTGGTCGACACGTTGACGAACACGCGACCCTTGTAGTGGGGGCGCTCGACGAGGAACTTGCACGCCTCGTGCAACACCACCGACCCGAGGGGGATCACGAGGTTGGCGTCCTCGGAGATGGGGATGAACTCGTCGGGCAGGAGCAGGCCTCGCTGCGGGTGTTGCCAGCGCACGAGCGCCTCAAACGCGACGATTTCGCGCGTCTCGAGGTCCACCACTGGCTGGTAATACACGACGAGTTCGCCGTCGCGAATCGCGGTCCGCAGTTCGGACTCGATCGACAGCCGCGTCATCGCGTTCTCGCGCATTGACGCGTCGAAGATCGCGACCCGGTTGCGCCCGGCCTGCTTGGCCGCATACATCGCCATGTCTGCGTTACGAATGAGGGACTCGGCTGTGAGCCCCGGCTCGGCCATCGCAAGGCCTGCCGAGACGGTGGGCTCGAGCTCGTGTCCGTCGATATGGAACGGCGCGCGCGCTGCCTCGGTGATTGTGTGCATGACGGCCGCGGCGGATTCCTGGCTCATCACGTCCTCGAGGACCACGACGAATTCGTCGCCTCCGAGCCGCGCCACGGTGTCCGCGCTGCGAACGGAGCGTTGGATCCTGCGTGCGATCTCTATTAAGAGCGCATCGCCGGCGTCGTGCCCGAGCGAGTCATTGACGGACTTGAAGTGGTCGACATCGAGAAAGATGCACGCCACAGTGGCGGCGCGAGGTTCGTGCGTTTCGAATGCCCGCTCAAGGCGATCCATCAGAAGAGTGCGGTTGGGGAGCCCGCTCAAGTTGTCATACAGAGCCCGCCGTTCAAGCAGATCCCTCGCACGGCGAATCTCGGTGACATCCTCGAACTGGGCCACAAAGTGATGTCCGTTGACGTCCTCGTTTGCATCCATGTCGGAGACGGTGACGCGCGCCCAGATCGTGTCGCCTTCGCGATGCAAGAGTCGCTTATGCACCTGGTAAAATGGCAACTCGCCGCGCGAAAGCTGCTCCATGAGCTCGACGTCCCTCGCAAGGTCGTCGGCGTGGGTGTGCTCGCTAAAGTGGCGACCGGAGAAGTGCTCGGCAGTCCTGCCAAGGATGCGACCAAAAGCGTCATTGACCTCGACGTATCGGCCGGTGGAGTCGAAGACTGCCATGCCGATGGGGGAGTCGCGGAAGGTGAGTGAGAACAAGTCGCCACGCGTCGTCACTGCATCGTCTCCGTTCGCTTACGCCCGACCTACATCGGGAACATTCTCACTATCGGCACAAAGCGAAATACCTGAACCCCCTTCGTGGGACGATAGAGGCCCCTTAGATCGTCAGAAGGAAGTCCCAGTACTCGTGGCAACATCCTCCATCCAGCCGTCAGCCACTGCGCCGGCGTTGATTCGCAACTTCTGCATCATCGCTCACATTGACCACGGCAAATCAACGTTGGCCGACCGGATGCTTGGCATCACCGGCGTCGTTGATGCGCGCGCTGCGAGGGCTCAGTACCTCGACAGGATGGATATCGAGCGCGAACGCGGGATCACGATCAAGTCGCAGGCTGTGCGCATGCCGTGGCAGGTCGAGGGCAACGACTTCGCCCTCAATATGATCGACACCCCTGGACACGTGGACTTCACGTACGAGGTGTCGCGATCGCTTGCGGCGTGCGAGGGTGCCGTGCTGCTGGTTGACGCGGCGCAGGGCATCGAGGCGCAGACGCTCGCGAACCTGTACCTCGCGATGGAGAACGACCTCACCATCATTCCCGTGCTCAACAAGATCGACCTTCCCTCTGCGGATCCGGACCGCTACGCGGCCGAGTTGTCGCAGCTCATCGGCTGCAACGCCGACGACGTTCTCCGCACCAGCGGCAAGACGGGCGCGGGCGTCAGCGAGCTCCTCGACAGGGTCGTGCGCGACATTCCAGCGCCCGTAGGCGATGCCGACGCCCCCACCCGCGCCATGATCTTCGACTCCGTGTACGACAGCTACCGAGGCGTTGTGACGTATGTGCGCGTGATCGATGGCTCGCTCAAGCCTCGCGAGAAGATCGCCATGATGTCGACGCTCGCGACGCACGAACTGCTCGAGATTGGCGTGATTAGCCCCGAGCCCGTCCCCACCAAGGGACTCGGTGTGGGCGAGGTGGGCTACCTCATTACGGGGGTGAAGGATGTGCGGCAGTCCAAGGTGGGCGACACGGTCACGCTCGCTGGCCGCAGGGCCACCCAGTCGCTGCCCGGCTACCGCGAGCCGCTCCCGATGGTCTACTCGGGGCTCTTCCCGCTCGACGGCTCCGACTTTCCCCTTTTGCGGGATGCGCTCGACAAGCTCCAGCTGAACGACGCCTCGCTTGTCTATGAGCCCGAGAGCTCGGTCGCGCTCGGCTTCGGCTTCCGCTGCGGCTACCTCGGCCTGCTCCACCTCGAGATCGTGCGCGATAGGCTCGAGCGTGAGTTCAATCTTGAGCTCATCTCGACAGCACCCAACGTGGTGTACGAGGTGAACATGGAGGATGGCAGGACCATCACCGTCACCAACCCCTCGGAATTCCCCGACGGCAAGGTGGGCGAGGTTCGTGAGCCCATCGTGAAGGCCACGATCCTGGTGCCGAGCGAGTTCATCGGTACCGTGATGGAGCTGTGCCAAGAGCGCCGCGGCACCATGGGCACGATGAACTACCTGAGTGAGACGCGAGTGGAGATGCATTACACGCTGCCTCTCGCCGAGGTGGTCTTCGACTTCTTTGACCAGCTCAAGTCGCGCACTCGCGGCTATGGCTCGCTCGACTATGAGCCCGATGGTGACCAGGCGGCGGACCTGGTCAAGGTCGACATCCTGCTCCAGAGCGAGCCCGTCGACGCGTTTAGCGCGGTGGTCCACAAGGACGCCGCCTACAAGTACGGGCTGTCGATGGTGGGCAAGCTCAAGGACCTCATCGACCGTCAGCAGTTCGACGTGCCGATCCAGGCCGCGATCGGCTCGCGCATCATCGCCCGCGAAACCATTAGGGCCTTGCGCAAGGACGTTCTCGCCAAGTGCTACGGCGGCGACATCTCGCGCAAGCGCAAGCTGCTCGAGAAGCAGAAGGCCGGAAAGAAGCGCATGAAGAACATCGGCTCGGTCGAGGTGCCGCCCGAGGCGTTCATCGCAGCGCTCAGCACCGCGGACGACGGCTCGGACAAGGGCAAGAAGAAGTAGTGGGCGACGCGGTGGTCGCGGCGACTGCTCCTGAGCGCGACTTCGGCGTGTACATCCACGTGCCTTTCTGCGCCGTCCGTTGCGGGTATTGCGACTTCAACACGTACGCGCCAGGCGAGGTCGAGGGCGCGACGCGTGAGGGCTATGTGGAGGCGGCCCTCGCAGAGATGGCCTTTGCTCGCGGCGTGATGGGCGACGACCCGCGTCCAGCGTCGACCGTGTTCCTTGGCGGAGGCACTCCCACGATGCTCGACGCGACGGCACTGGCTCGTCTGCTTAAGGGCGTGAGGGACACCTGGGGGCTCGCCAACGGTGCGGAGATCAGCACAGAGGCCAACCCGGACTCCGTGACGGCCGAGTCTCTCGCCCTCCTCGCTGCGGAGGGGTTCACGAGGGTCTCGTTTGGGATGCAGTCGGCCGTGCCACACGTGCTCGCGACTCTCGAACGCACCCACAACCCCGCGAACGTCGAGCGCGCCGTGACCTGGGCCCGTGCGGCGGGCCTCGCGGTCAGTCTCGATCTGATCTACGGGACTCCTGGGGAGTCCCTCGCGGACTGGAAGGCGAGTCTGGACGCCGCGATCGCGCTCGAACCCGATCACGTGAGCGCGTACGCGCTCGTGATCGAGCCCGCCACGCGTATGGGGGGCCAGCTCAAGCGCGGCGAGATCGCGCCCACCGACCCCGACACGCAGGCCGACATGTACGAGGCGGCCGACGATGCCCTCGCCGCGGCTGGCTTGGGCTGGTACGAGGTGAGCAATTGGGCGCGTGGTCCAGGTGACGCGTGCCGCCACAACCTGGCGTACTGGCGGAGCCAAGACTGGTGGGGGATTGGGCCAGGCGCCCACTCGTACCTCGGCCCGCGCCTTGGTGCGGCTGGCGAGGCGCTGTCGGCGGAGCGGTGGTGGAACGTCAAGCATCCGCTTGCATACTCACGCAGGCTTGCCGACGGTGCCGATCCGGCTCAAGAGCACGAACCGCTCACCGCCGACGACCTTGCGCTCGAGTCCGTGATGCTGCGCTTGCGCCTCGCCGAGGGGATCCCCGCGTCCGCGGTGGCTCGCGGCAAGGCCGACGCCATCGCGAGACTCATCGCTTCCGAGCTGATCGATGGGACGTCGGCCGTCAAGGGCCTGTTGGTGCTCACCCGCAAAGGCAGGCTGCTTGCCGACGCCGCGGTACGGGCCCTGACCTAGCGGGTCGTGGCGAGTGGCGGGCCATGCCGTGGTGCGGACTGCGCTACTTGATGAAGGCGATGGAAAGCGGGATCGAGTAGTACTCGCCGTTGTAGGCCTTGACGCCCGCGACGATCGAGATGATGAGCGCATAGAGCACGTACAGGCCCCATAGCGGCAAGGTGATGATGAAGCCAAAGCCGAGGGTCACGATGCCAATCACGAAGGCTCCGACTCCCAGCACCAGGCTGGTGAGCTGCAGGTTGAGGTTCTGCTTGCCGTGGAATCCCACGAGCGCGGAGCGGTCCTTGTAGACCAGCCAGATGACGAGCGGTGCGATGAAGGCGATCGTGCCGGCGCTCATCACGGAAGCGGCCGCGGCGATGATGTGAGCCAGCATGGCCCAGGTGCGGGCCTCGGACTCGAGCATCGGCGTCGGGGCGACGGGGGTGTACGGGGTACCGGGCTGCGGAGAGCCTGCGGGTGGAGTGGGTGTTTCGTTCATGGCACCAGTGTGCCAAATGCGCTCGGGGCCCCGCATCGGCCATACGACCGATAGGGGGCCCCGAGGGACATCAGGGTGAAACCCTGAGAATTACTTGATGAGGCGCAGGCTGAACGGGTAGCGGTAGTTCTCGCCCTTGTTCGCCTTCATGGCGCCCTGGATACCGAAGATGAGGGCGATGATGCCCATCGCGGGCAAGGTGAGGAAGCCGATCAATACAAACATCAGGATGTAGCTCACCGTGTAGACGATCACGGCCAGGATGCCGAAGTTCAGGGCTTCCTTGCCTTCGGTGTCAACGAACGTGCTCTTGTCCTTGCCAATGAGCCACATCACAAGCGGCGCGACGGCGGGGAACAGGATGTTTCCCCCGTGCGCGAGGGTTGCGTAGAGGCGTGCGTCGTTGTCGGAAAGCGGCGCCGCGGCGGCGACGGGGGGCTGGGGCGTTTCAGTCATCAGTTTTCACCACTTTGAATTGGAGCGGATAGTTGGCGGATTCGCCCCGTCGCGCAAGCCAAAAGCCTGCCAGACAAAAATAGATCGCAACGACTGGGATTACCCACTGTGCCAATGTACCCAGAAACCCGACCAAAGGCACGAATATTCTCACGGCCGTGGCCGCAATGAGGGCCGCGAGCAGCGCGGATGCGAACCGTGCGGCCTTGGCCGCCTCGGACGACGTGAACTCGTCGTCATCACGCCACGCGTAGTACACGGCAAGAGGAATGATGGGACCGGTGAGGGCGCTCAGATGCGCGACGCCCGCCCAGTTCGTCCGCGGGCCTTCATGGTCGGAATAGGTCATCGGCGTCCTCCACTCTCCACGATAGTGGCACGCACATCGAGTCCAGGCTCGCGCCCCGGGTTAGGATTAGCACTCACAAGCCGCGAGTGCCAGCGGGAGGCGATATGTACGACGACAGGCGACAGGCGATCTTGCGCGCGATCGTCGAGGGCTATGTGTCGACCCATGAGCCCGTCGGCTCGAAGGCGCTCGCCCAAAACTCCGATCTGGGCGTCTCGCCCGCTACGATCCGCAACGACATGGCCGCTCTCGAAGAGGACGGGCTCATCGCCCAGCCCCACACATCGGCAGGGCGGATTCCCACCGACAAGGGCTACCGCTACTTCGTCGACATGCTCGCCGCCGCGGCGTTCCAGGACAGTCATAAGCGGGCGATCTCTACGTTCTTGTCCGACGCTGTTGATCTCAACGACGTGGTCGAGCGGTCGGTCAGGCTACTCAGCCAACTCACGCGCCAGGTCGCCGTGGTGCAGTACCCCTCCCTGAGGGAAAGCGCGGTGCGCAGGATCGAGTTGGTGCGCATGACCCCCGAGCGGGCGCTCGCGGTCGTGGTGAGCGCCGATGCTCGCGTCGAGCAGGCGTCTGTCACCGTTCCTGCTGAACTGTCGGACGACGAGTTTGAGAAGGTCGCGAGTGACGTCAACGCGGTGGCGGCAGGGTTGACTCCCGCTCCGCTCGCGCACGCCTTGGACGAGTGGGTGGAGCGCCAGCCGACGATGCCATGGCTTGCAGACCTCGCCACGGTGGTGTCGCGCGCCGCCCGCGGTGGAACCGTCGAACGCGTGGTTTTCGCGGGAACGGGAAACCTCACGCGCGCGGGTTCCGACCTGGGAGCCGACGCCGTCGCGTCCGTTCTCGATGCGCTTGAGGAACAAGTAGTGCTGTTGCGGTTGTTGCACGAAATGACAGCCGAGGGGCCGATCGCAGTGCGCATCGGCTCGGAAACCGGTCTCGGGGCGCTCGCAGGAACGTCTATCGTGGCGGCTGGCTATGGCAGCTTCGAGTCTCCGTCGTTGTTGGGCGCGCTCGGGCCAACACGCATGGACTATCCCGGAACCATGGCCGCAGTGAGGGCAGTAGCCCGTTATCTTTCGAAAGTGGTGGAAGCGTGAAGGATTACTACGCCGTACTTGGCGTGGCGCGAAACGCGTCCGAATCCGAGATCAAGAAGGCGTATCGCAAGCTCGCCCGTGAGTTGCACCCCGATGTGGCTGGCCCACATGGCGAGGAGCGCTTCAAGGAGGTGGCGGCGGCGTACGAGGTGTTGGGCAACGCGGATAAGCGCGCCCAATTTGACCGTGGCGTCGACCCTCGCTCATCCGGCGGGGGAGCGAGCGCAGGTTTTGGGTTTGAGGACATCTTCGAGACGTTCTTCGGCTCCGCGATGGGAGGCTCCGCGCGCAGGGGTCCCGCATCGAGGACGCAGCGCGGCGGCGACACGCTCATCGAGGTGGAGATCACGCTCGAAGAGGCGGTCTTCGGAGCGCACCACGATGTCATGGTCGACCTTGCGGAGACGTGCACGACGTGCTCTGGCACGTGCTGCACTCCGGGTACGCAGCCCACGACGTGTCCGCAATGCAACGGCGTGGGCGCCGTTCAGCGCATCGCACGTTCGCTGCTTGGCCAGGTCATGACCACGGCGCCGTGCCCCCGCTGCGGCGGCTACGGCTCGATTATCGAGTCTCCATGCACCGACTGCTCCGGACAGGGACGCACCCGCGAGCGACGATCTCTCGACGTCGACATTCCTCAGGGAGTGGAGACGGGCACGCGCATCAGGATGTCGAGTTCGGGCGATGCAGGGCCTGGCGGCGGCCCGCGGGGTGACCTGTACCTTGAGATCCGCGAACACCCTCACAAGACGTTTGAGCGCAGGGGCGACGACCTCCATTGCACGATTGAGCTGCCGATGACCTCGGCGGCGCTCGGTACGGTCGCGACGGTCGAGACGTTTGATGGACCCCAAGAGATCGACGTGAAGCCAGGGACACACTCGGGCTCGACGGTCACACTCAAGGGCCTGGGCGTGGGCAAGCTCCAGCGTTCGGGCCGTGGCAATCTCCACGTGCACCTCGACATTCACACCCCATTGGACCTCACCGACGAACAGGCCGAATTGTTGCGCAGGCTTGCGGTGCTCAGGGGTGAGGAGTTCGCCGAGGCGCGTCTCGCACCCATCGGCGGAGGCGTATTCGCGCGTCTCAAGGACGCGTTCATGGGAAGGGCCTGACGGTGACGAGGCTCGGTGCGTCGTCGGCCGCAGGCCACCGATTCCTGGCCATACGCTAAGAGCATGACCGACTGCCTGTTCTGCCGCATCGTTTCGGGGGAGATCCCCGCCGCCATCGTCGTTGAGACGGACACCGTGATCGCGTTCCGCGACATCGCGCCCAAGGCGCCCGTGCACGTGCTCGTGGTGCCCAAGACGCATGTGTCGAACGTGGCTGAGGCGGCCGCGCAGATTCCCGAGGTTCTGGCCGACATGGTGGCCGTCGCCCAACAGATCGCCGATGCCGAGTGCGGCGGCGACTTCCGCCTCGTCTTCAACACCGGTGAGGTCGCGGGGCAGAGCGTTTTCCACGCCCACGGCCATGTCATGGGCGGCAAGCGTCTTGCGTGGGAGGACGTGTGACCACGTCGCGCGTCTTTGAGATCGACGATGCCGCGGTGATGCTCGGGCTTCTGGGTGCGGGTGACTCCGTTCTCGCCGAGGTCGAAAGAACCTTCCCAGGCGTAAACCTGCTGGTGCGCGGGAATCAGATGTCGTTGTCGGGTCCCGATGTGGCAGTGGCCGCGTGCGCCGCAGCCCTCGATGAGTTGCGTTCGTTGGTGGTCGCGGGGGTGCCGCTCACCCCCGAGGTCGCGCGCGAGTCGATGAGAATTCTTGATGAGTCGACCGCCGTACAGGACGAGAAGCCCCTGCCCATCCTGGCAAGGGCGGTCCTGTCTTCGCGAGGCCGCACGATCAGGCCCAAGACCGAGGGTCAGTCGGCGTATGTAGCGGCGATCGAGAACCACACGATCACCTTCGGCATCGGCCCCGCGGGTACCGGCAAGACGTATCTTGCGATGGCTCAGGCGGTGGCCGCCATGCAGTCAAAGCAGGTCAGCAGGATCATCCTGACGCGACCCGCAGTCGAAGCCGGCGAGCGGCTTGGGTATCTGCCCGGAACGCTTTCGGAAAAGATCGACCCCTATTTGCGTCCGCTCTACGACGCGCTTCACGACATGGTGGACCCCGAGTCGATCCCCAAGCTCATGGAGGCCGGAATTATCGAGGTCGCGCCCCTCGCGTATATGCGCGGCCGCACGCTCAACGATGCATTCATCATCCTCGACGAGGCTCAGAACACCACGCGCGAACAGATGAAGATGTTCCTCACCCGCCTGGGCTTTGGCTCCACAATGGTGGTGACTGGCGACATCACTCAAGTCGATTTACCAGGGGGGACTCAGTCGGGATTGCGCGCCGCGCGCGATATCCTGACGGGAGTAGGCGACATCGGCTTTTGCGAACTCACCGCTCAAGACGTGGTGAGACACAGGCTCGTGAGCGACATCATCGTCGCGTACGAACGCAGCGATGCGGCGCGTCCCGTGGCACCCCAAAGGCAACGCACTGACGGCCAGAAGCGGCGACTGCCGCACCAAGGAGGCGACCGATGATCGATGTCAACAACGAGACCGATGCCGTGCTCGACGAGGCGGAGTTCGCGGCTCTCGCGATGTACGTCCTTGGCGAGATGCACGTTGCATCCGAGGCGGATCTCGCGATCCTTTTTGTCGACGAGGCGGCCATGGAGGAGCTCCACATCAAGTGGATGGACGAGCCTGGCCCTACCGATGTACTGAGTTTTCCGATGGACGAGCTGCGGCCGGGAACTTCGGACCTGCCGACCCCCGCCGGGCTCTTGGGCGACATCGTCGTATGCCCCTCCGTCGCCGCGCGCCAGGCCACGACGGCAGGCCATTCTGCCGAGGAGGAGATGCTGCTCCTCACGACCCACGGCATCCTGCATCTGCTCGGCTATGACCATGCCGAGCCGGAAGAGGAGAAGGAGATGTTTGAACTCCAACGCCGCCTCCTCCTGACGTTTCTCGCACAGCGCGCCTAGGTCCCGCACGAGGCGCACAGTGAGGCGAACGTGCGCGCAGGGCCCCCGCCTTGTGGCGGCGATTAGACTGTTCACCATGGAGCCACTGTGAATCCCAACGCCGTGGCAGTTCTCGTTTCGGTCGGCCTCGCCGCGCTCCTCGGCGCCGCCGTCATGCACGCGATCGTGGCCGCGTTCGAGCAGTTGCCATACGCGCGCGAACGCGTCATGGCCGAGGCTCGCAGGCCGGACGGCAAGGCAACGAGTGCTGCGAAGTTGGCGCGCAATGCCGACCTCACGGCGAACGCTGCGTCGATCGTCTATGCCTCGCTTGAGGCCGTAGCGCTCGTCGCGTGGAGCGTCCTCGCGTGGACGTGGGGAGCCGAACTGTCGTGGCCGTCATGGATCGTGGCGCTCCTCACCATGGCCCTCGCAGCCGCCTACTCGTTGTTGCTCGTGCGAGCGGTTCCCCGCCAGTGGGGGAGGACGCACCCAGAAAACACGGTGCGGATACTCGCACCCATCGGCCACGGGCTGATTGCGCTCTCGACGCCCATTCGCAACGTCATTCCCGCGCTGCAGATCCGAGCGCTCTCCGAGGCCGAGGACCTCGTCGAGCAGGCTCAGGACGCCCTTGAAGACGAGGACGCCGAACTACTGCGCGGAGTCGTCAACCTGGGCGACACGCTGACGCGTGAGGTCATGGTGCCCCGTACGGACATGGTCACCATCGCCACCGGTGCGACGGCGCGCAAGGCGATGCTGCTCTTCATGCGCTCGGGCTTCTCGCGCGTGCCCGTCATCGGCGACGGCATTGACGATGTGCGCGGGGTGATCTACCTCAAGGACGTGGTGCGTGCCACGTGGGACACGCCAGACGCGATCGAGCATCCCGTTGACGACCTCATGCGTGAGCCCGAATTCATCCCCGAGTCCGTGCCCGCCGACGATCTGTTGCGGCGCATGCAGGGCGAGGCCTTCCACATGGCGATCGTGATCGACGAGTTCGGTGGGGTGGCGGGGCTTGTCACCATCGAGGACGCGCTCGAGGAGATCGTCGGCGAGCTGACCGATGAGCATGACAGGGCCGAGCCGCAGGTCTCCTACTTGGGGGACGGTCGCTATCGCGTGCCGGCCAGGCTCTCGCTCGACGACCTCGGTGAACTGTTCGAAATCGAGATCGAAGAGGACGACGTCGACACCGCTGCGGGGCTGCTTTCGAAGGCGTTGGGCAAGGTTCCGATCCCTGGATCGACGGCGAATGCCCACGGTCTTGTGCTACTCGCGGAACGCGCCGAGGGACGAAGGCGTAGGCTCACGTGGCTCACAGTGGAAAGAGAGCCCGACCTGAGCGTCGGAAATGACGACGAGGCGGCACCCGCTCGCCCGCGCAATACTCGCGGCTCCAACCGCAGGAAGGCGGGCGACGATGACTGAGCACCGTTCTGGATTTGCTGCTTTTGTTGGCCGGCCCAATGTGGGCAAGTCGACTCTCATGAATGCGCTTGTGGGCGAGAAGGTGGCGATCATGTCGTCGCGCCCCCAAACCACGCGTCGAGCGATCCGCGGGATCATTACCAGGGACGATGCTCAACTCGTGATCGTCGACACGCCAGGCCTTCACCGCCCCCGCACCCTTCTTGGCGAGCGCCTCAACGACGTCGTCCGTGAGACCTTCGCGGAGGTCGACGTGATCGGATTCTGCCTACCCGCCGACGAGAAGATCGGCCCTGGCGACGCGTGGATCGCTCGCGAGCTCGCTCAGGCGAAGGCCCCAGTGGTTGCGATCGTCACCAAGGTCGACAAGGTCTCGCGCGACCGGGTAGCCGAACACCTCATGCAGGTTTCCGAGTTGGGCGACTTCGTGGACCTGGTTCCCGTGAGCTCGGTCGAGGGCATTCAGGTGGATGTTCTCACCGACGTGCTCATCAAGCACCTGCCCAAGGGCCAGGCGCTGTATCCGACGGGCGAGGTCACTGACGAGCCCGAGGACATCATGATCGCGGAGTTGATCCGCGAGGCCGCCCTCGAGGGCGTTCATGACGAGCTGCCCCACTCGATTGCCGTGATCGTCGAGGAGATGGTGGAGCGCCCGCAGGAGGCCGACGACCCGCGCAGGCCGCTGCTGATCATCCGCGCGCAGCTCTACGTGGAGCGCGACAGCCAAAAGGGCATCATCATCGGCCATGGCGGCGAGCGACTGAAGGCGGTGGGCGCCGAGGCGCGTGCAGGTATCGAGCGCCTGCTTGGCCGCAAGGTGTACCTGGACCTGCACATCAAGATCGCCAAGGAGTGGCAGCGCGACCCCAAACAGCTGGGACGCATGGGGTTCTAGCTACCACAAGGCGAACCGGTTTTGGCGGGACTTGTGATCGCGCTCTCACGGTGAAACAATCCGTAGATTGGCGTGACTCACTCGCCCTATGGAGGCCTGCAATGACGGACGGACCCTCGACCACTTCCCGTGAGGAAGGCGAGAGAGAAAGCGCCGTCGACGGCCGCTTAGTCGACCTTGCGGGCGAGAGGTATTACCGCATCGGTCACTACGACTACATGGACCCGTTCTTCATGAGCGTCGTCAGCGACTCCGATCACTGGATGTTCCTTTCCAGCACCGGGGGACTCACCGCGGGTCGTCGCGAGCCCGACAACGCTCTCTTCCCGTATTACACGGATGACCGGATTCACGATGCCGGCGAGACCACGGGAGCCATGAGCCTCCTGCGTGTTACTTGCGAGGGCGCCACGGCTTTGTGGGAGCCCTTCTCGACGCGTCAGCAGGGGCTGTATCGCACCGAGCGTGCGCTCTACAAGAGTGTGTACGGCAACCGAGTGCTGTTCGAGGAGGCCAACCACGACCTTGGTCTGGTGTTCCGGTACTCATGGTCCAACAGCGATGCGTACGGCTTTGTGCGCCAGTCCGAGATCGTCAATACCTCGGGCGCAGCCGTGTCCGTCGAGATACTGGACGGCATTCGCAACGTGTTGCCCTCCGGGGTGGGGCGCCGCTTCCAGCTCGAGTTCAGCACTCTCGTCGACGGCTACAAGCGCACCGAAACCGCCGAGGGCACCGACCTTGCGCTGTTCCGCCTCAGTTCGGTTCCCGTCGACACCGCAGAGCCCAGCGAGGCACTCAGGGTCAATGTGGCCTGGACGGTGGGCCGCGAATCCGCCAAGGTGTTGCTTTCGGAGATCCAGTGTGACGCGTTCCGTGCAGGGGCGCCGGTCACCGCCGAGGACGACATCCGTGGACGACGTGGCGCCTACCTGGTGTCCGACACGATCGCACTGGCGCCCGAGGCGTCGGCCGACTGGCTGGTCGTGGCGGAGGTTGAGCAGGACGCCACTCGAGTGCGTGCCCTGATGCGAGATCTGGCCGTTCCCGGAATCAAGGACAGGGTCATTGCCGACGTGGCTCGCGGCACCGCAAACCTGGTCCGCATCGTCGGCGAAACCGACGGACTTCAGTCGACCGCCGACGAGCCGAGCGTGTGGCGTCACTTCGCCAACACTCTGTTCAACGCGATGCGCGGCGGTATCCCGGAGCACGGATACGTGATCTCGCGAGATGACCTCCGTTCCTACCTGTCGAAGACCAACGCGCCGGTGGCCACGCGTCACGCCACCTTCCTCGACTCGCTCCCTGCTTCGCTGGTGCGCGATGACCTCATCGAGAGGGTCGCCGCAGTGGGGGACATCGACCTCGAGCGACTCGCGGCGGAGTACCTCCCGCTGTCCTTCAGCCGCCGCCACGGCGACCCGAGCCGCCCCTGGAACACGTTCTCGATTCGACTCAAGGACGACCAGGGCGAGCCGATGCTGAATTATCAGGGCAATTGGCGTGACATCTTCCAGAACTGGGAGGCCCTGGCGCTGTCGTACCCCGACTTTGTCGAGGCGATGCTCTTCAAGTTTGCCGACTCGTCGACGGTCGACGGCCACAATCCCTACCGCGTGCTGCGCGAGGGTTTCGAGTGGGAACTCCTGGACCCCGATGACGACTGGGCGAACATCGGCTATTGGGGCGACCATCAGGTCATCTACCTCTTGCGCCTGCTTGAGGTCGCGGAGCGCTACCGACCGGGAAGCCTCACGCCGCTATTGACGCGCAAGATCTTCACGTTCGCCGACGTTCCCTACCGCATCAGGCCCTATGAAGACCTCCTGCGCGATCCCCGCGACACGATCGACTTCGACCAGGCAGTCAACGACGCGGCAATGGAGCGGGCGGGAAGCATCGGCTCCGACGGCAAGGCCGCGTTGGACGCAAACGGGGAACTGCTCAGGGCCAACCTGACCGAGAAACTCCTCATCGTCGTGTTGTCCAAGCTCTCGAACTTTGTTCCAGGAGCGGGCATCTGGATGAACACCATGCGTCCCGAGTGGAACGACGCTAACAACGCGCTCGTCGGCAATGGCGTATCGATGGTGACGCTCTCCTACGTGCGTCGGTACCTCGCCTTCCTCGACGCGCAATTCGACGATGCTGGCCTCGACGAGGTCGAGATCTCGGTGCCGGTCGCCGAGTTCCTGCGCGCGATCACTCAGTCCTTCGAGGATCACGCCGACCTCACGGAGGGCGCAATCTCGGACGGCGGACGCAAGGCGCTGCTCGATGAGCTCGGGGCGACAGGGACCGCATATCGCGCCCGTGCGTACGACGCGGCACAACGCGGAGCCGCTGCCACCGTCGTGGTCTCGGAGATCCGAGGCTTTGTCACCGCGGCGCTCCGCCACGTCGACCACACCATCGCGGCCAATCGTCGCGATGACGGCCTGTACCACTCGTACAACATCATGCTGGCGAAGGATGACGGCATCGCGGTCAGGCGCCTGAGCGAGATGCTTGAGGGTCAGGTGGCGGTGCTGAGTTGCGGCCTTCTGGAGACCGCCGAGATCGCCGACCTGCTCGACGCGTTGCGCTCAAGCGAGTTGTACCGCGCCGACCAGAACAGCTACATCCTGTATCCGGATCACGAGTTGCCGCACTTCCTTGAGAAGAACGTGGTGCCCGCGGACGAGGTGGCGGGCTCAGTGCTGCTGACAGAGATGATTGAGCGCAGCGACACTCGTATCGTCTCGAGGGACGTCGACGGAGGCGTGCACTTCAACGCCGCATTCCGCAACGCGAGCCACCTTGAGGAGGCGCTGGATGCGCTCGTTAAGGATGGCCGCGGAACGCTGAGCGCCGAGGACCGTGCGCGCATTCTGGGCCTCTACGAGGAGGTCTTCCAGCACGCCTCTTTCACGGGCCGCTCGGGGACGTTCTACAAGTACGAGGGGCTCGGCTCGATCTACTGGCACATGGTGTCGAAGCTCCTGCTCGCGGTGGACGAGGCGCGCCTCAACGCGATCCTCGCGGGGGCGAGTGCGGCCGACGTCGCCCGCCTTGAGACTCACTACGAGCAGATCCGCGATGGCATCGGGGTGCACAAGTCGCCCGCGGATTACGGCGCGGTGCCCACCGATCCGTATTCACACACTCCGAGTTTCTCGGGCGTGCAGCAGCCTGGGATGACGGGCCAGGTCAAGGAGGACCTCATCACGCGTGCGAGTGAGATGGGCGTGGTCGTGGACGCCGGAGAGATCCACTTTGTGCCGCAGATCGTGCGATCGCAGGAATTCCTTGAGTCGCCGTCGACGCTGGGCTTCATCGGCCTGGACGGCGAGCCCGCAAGCCTCGAACTTGGCGCGGGGACGATGGGCTTCACGTTGTGCCAGGTGCCGGTGGTGCTCCACCGCGATGGCCCTCCAGGCATCGTCGTGACACGCGACGGTGTTGGCCGCGGCGTCGAGGGCCTGAGTCTCGATCTCGCGGACTCGTCGGCGATCTTCGACCGAACCGGGAGGATCTCCCGCCTGGACGTGTCGTTGGGACTTGCCGACTGACGGTGCCCGAAGCCTGGGCCGTCCTCGGCAGTTTCGAGCTTGCGGATGACTAGGGCCCCAGGTGACGATGCAAAACGCCCCGACCACTGTAGAGGTGGACGGGGCGTCGGGTTCGAGGCGACGGGGGGATCATCGCGTCGGGGCGGCCCAAAGTTCTGGACCCGGCGTGCAATGAAATCGCCGGTGCCTCAATAGCCCATCGACGAGAAGATCTTGATGGCCTGAGCGAGGAGCAGGACGAAGACTCCCGAACTCACCATGATGATCGCTAGCACGGCCGGCACTGCGTAGTAGGGCTGCTCCTTGGTCGAGGGGGCGGTGGTCGTGCGGTTGTGGGTGTCTGCCTGGATGGGGGACATTGCGTTCTCCTTGAACTGGTTACTTGGTTAGTCGGTGCAGTAACTAACTAACCATCTATCGTTCCGAGTGTCAACAGGTGCGCCAAAGTTTTTTAAGTCTGCGAGCAGGACATCCTTGTCAGCGCGGACGCGGGGGAGCGCTCAGGTCCGCTCCGGACGGGCATCCGCTATGGTGTTGCTATGCGCGCACTCTCGCTCCTCCTTCGTTGCCGCGACGAGGCCTAGACAGGCCGAACCCTCGTCGCGGTGGTTGTTGTGCCGGCTTCCCACCCCGAAGGCACCAGCACGAGAAGGACACGAGCAGACATGAGCGATTACTACACCGGCGGCGAGCAGACGGCATCGGCGATGCCCATCCACAAGTACCGCCCGTTCCACGAGCAATTCGCCGTGAACATGCCAGACCGCACGTGGCCCAACAAGCGCATCGACAAGGCGCCCCGTTGGTGCGCCGTCGACCTGCGCGACGGCAATCAGGCCCTGATCGAGCCCATGAACCCCGAGCGCAAGATGCGGCTCTTCGAGCTCCTCGTGAAGATGGGGTACAAGGAGATCGAGGTGGGCTTCCCCTCGGCGAGCCAGACAGACTTCGACTTTGTGCGTGCTCTGATCGAGCAAGACAAGATTCCCGCCGACGTCACGATCCAGGTGCTGACCCAGGCGCGCGAGCACCTGATTGAGCGCACATATGAGTCGCTGCGCGGAGCCCCGAACGCGATAGTGCACCTGTACAACTCGACCTCGATCCTGCAACGTGACGTGGTCTTCAGGGCCACGGAGGACGAGATTCTCGACATCGCTACGCATGGTGCGATGCTGTGCCAGAAGTTCGAGGAGCTCATCCCCGACACCAAGGTGTTCTACGAGTATAGCCCCGAGTCCTACACCGGCACCGAGCTCGAATATGCGGTGCGCGTGTGCAACGCGGTGCTCGACGTGTGGAAGCCAACACCCGACCGCAAGGTCATCATCAACCTGCCCGCGACTATCGAGATGGCTACGCCCAACGTGTACGCCGACTCGATCGAGTGGATGAGCCGCCACCTGGACTACCGCGAGTCGGTCGTTATTTCCCTGCACCCGCACAACGATCGCGGCACGGCTGTCGCGGCCGCGGAGCTGGGCTACATGGCGGGGGCGGACCGCATCGAGGGATGCCTGTTCGGCAACGGCGAGCGCACGGGCAACGTCGACCTGGTGACGCTTGGCATGAACCTCTTCAGCCAGGGAATCGACCCCAAGATCGACTTCTCGGATATCGACGGCATCCGGCGCACCGTCGAATACTGCACCCAGATCGACGTGCACCCGCGTCACCCGTGGGGAGGCGACCTGGTCTTCACCGCGTTCTCCGGCTCGCACCAAGACGCGATCAAGAAGGGCCTCGAGCGCATGGAGAGCGACGCCGCCACACAGGGCGTCACGGTCGACGACATCCTGTGGGGCGTGCCCTACCTGCCCATCGATCCGCGCGATGTGGGCCGCTCTTATGAGGCCGTGATTCGCGTCAACTCACAGTCGGGCAAGGGCGGCGTGGCCTACCTGCTCAAGGCTGAGCACCAGCTTGACCTGCCAAGGCGCCTGCAGATCGAATTCTCACGGGTGGTTCAACATACGGCCGATGCTACGGGTGCCGAGATGACGGCCGACGTGATCTGGAAGATCTTTGAGGACGAGTACCTCCCCGCGACGGATCTTGAGCGAGCCTGGGGGCGTTTCGCCCTCCAAGGAACGCGCACGACATCGTCCGATGCAGGGCCAGACACGCTCGCCGCGGACCTCGTCGACAACGGCGTGCCAATGACCATCGAGGCATCAGGAAATGGGCCTGTCGATGCGTTCGCCGCCGCGCTTGGGACCAGGGGAGTCAAGGTCGAGGTCCTCGACTATGCCGAGCATGCACTCACGTCGGGCGGGGACTCCAAGGCCGCGGCGTATGTCGAGTGTCAGATCGGCGACGACATTGTGTGGGGCGTCGGAATCGATCCCTCGATCACGACCGCGACGCTCAAGGCGATCATCTCTGCCGTGAACCGTGAGGGTCGCTAGAGGCCACGCAAGTTCGCAAGCCCATACGGCGGGGCGCGCGTGTGGCGTGGGAGGGGAATCGTGTCGGATGTTTCATGGACGGACGGGGGCCCAGGGGTGATGGGTGAACGCGACGCGCCTGGACCAAAGAGCTTCATCGTCACGTGGATCCTCTCGCTCTTTCTCGGCACGTTCGGCATCGACCGCTTCTACCTCGGCAAGGTGGGGACGGGACTCCTCAAGCTCTTCACGCTCGGGGGCCTCGGCGTTTGGACCCTCGTCGACCTCTTCGTGACGCTGATCGGGCGGACTCGTGACTCACGCGGGCGCAGGCTCGCGGGCGTCGACAGGGGTGGCAGGCGCGTAGTCGCGTGGATCGTCTCGATCCTCGTGGTGTTCGGCGGCGGCGGAACGGGGCCGCAGTTCGCCCCGACCGCTCCCGGCGTCAACAACGACACGCCCGCCTCGGAGGCGACCCCTACTCTCAACGGCTAGGACGAGGAATTACACCATGACGCTGCAGATCCGGCGGTTTGCCGTCGCGGACACCGACGCGGTGACCGGGTTGTGGGCAGAGGCTTTCCCCCACGATCCGCCGCGTAACGACCCCAAGCAAGTCATAGCACGCAAAATCGCGAGGGATCCCGAGCTCTTCTGGGTGGCGGTCGATGCTTCCGCCATGGGCGAGCCCGTCGGCGTGGTCATGGCCGGCTATGACGGAGTTCGCGGTTGGCTCTATCACCTCGCCGTGACGCCTCCGCGCCGCGGCGAGGGAATCGCGAAGGCCCTGACGCTTCACGCGATCGGCGAACTGCGGGCGCTGGGCTGTCCCAAGGTGAACCTGCAGGTGCGCGGCAGCAACACCGGCGTGATCGCGTTCTACGAGGCCCTGGGATGGCAAGAGGACGACACCACGGCGCTCGGCCTGTTGTTCTAGGGTTCGCCGCGCGGGGGAGAGTCACCGTCGGCCAGGCGAGCGACAATGAGCCGTGCCCCTCTACCGTGATCACGCGATTGTGCTGCGCACCCACAAGCTGGGTGAGGCCGACCGCATCGTCACGATGCTCACGCGCGACCACGGCAAGGTGCGGGCGGTCGCCAAGGGTGTGCGCCGCACGACCAGCAGGATCGGCTCGCGCATGGAGCCGTTCATGCTTGCCGACGTTCAGCTCTACGAGGGCCGCAACCTCGACATCGTGAGCCAGGTCGAGATGCGTGAGCCCTATGCGAGGCGCATTGCAGAGGACTACGGGCTCTTCACCGCTGCGACCGCGATGGTCGAGACGACCGACACGATCGTCGCGCAAGAGAAGGAGCCCGCGCGGGAGAACTACAGGTTGCTTCACGGCGCTCTGGGAGCGCTTAGCCGCAAGGAGCACGACGCAGGCCTGGTCCTCGACTCGTTCCTCTTGCGCGCGCTCGCCATCGCCGGCTACGCGCCTAGCTTTGATATGTGTGCCACGTGCGGAAAGCCGGGGCCCCACAGGGCCTTCGCGGTATCCGGAGGCGGCGCGACGTGCGAGGACTGCAGGGAGCCGGGCTCCGCGGCCCCCGCGGCGGAAACCTTCGAGCTGCTCTCCGCCCTCTTGGGAGGTCGCTGGGCCGATGCGGAGGCCTCGGACGTTCGGCATCGGCGCGAGGCCGCGGGGATTGTCGCCGCCTACGCTCAATTCCACCTTGAACGCCGTGTTCGTTCCCTCGGGCATGTGGATCGCAGCGCCGAGCACGGTGCGAAGTAGGGTGATGGCGTGACCCCAGTGCCGCCGCCCCCACACGCCTCAGGCGCGACGCCGCCCACCCTCAACAGGTCCGCGGTTCCTCGCCATGTGGCGATCGTCATGGACGGAAACGGCCGCTGGGCCAAGCAAAGGGGCCTGGCGCGCACCGAGGGACATACCCGGGGAGAGGCGGCCCTGCTCGACGTGGTCGCAGGGGCCATTGAGTTGGGTGTGACTCACGTCAGCGCATACGCCTTCAGTACCGAGAATTGGAAGCGCAGCCCCGACGAGGTTCGCTTTCTCATGGGATTCAACCGCGACGTGATCAGGCGTCGCCGCGACGAGATGCACGCCTGGGGCGTACGCGTGCGCTGGGCGGGCCGCCGTCCCAAACTCTGGAAGTCCGTGATCGATGAGCTTGAGCGCGCCGAGGACATGACGCGCGACAACAGGGTCATGACGCTCACGATGTGCGTGAACTACGGCGGGCGGGCAGAGATCGCCGATGCTGCTCGCGCGATCGGACTCAAGGTGGCGGCGGGGGAACTGGATCCCTCAAAGATCACCGAGAAGACCCTCGCCGCTCACCTGGACGAGCCGGATATGCCCGACGTCGACCTTTTCTGGCGATCAAGCGGCGAGCAGCGCTCGAGCAACTTTCTGCCGTGGCAGGCCGCCTATGCCGAATACGTGTTCGACGACGTGTTGTGGCCGGATGTGAACAGGACCCACCTGTGGGCGGCTATCGAGGAGTATGCGCGGAGGAATCGCCGCTTCGGTGCCGCCGAGTAAACACAAAGGCCAAGGCGACGAGGCTCACGATTGCGATGACACCTGCAACCATGAGCGCGGGCGAGTGTGTCCACGCCTCGACAAGCGAGAACGTGACGAGGGTATAGACGGCGGCCCACGCGAGGCAGCCGGGGATCATCGCGACGGTGTAGAGGTCCCAACGCATCCGAATGAATCCCGCGGTCGCGTTGACCATCGTTTGGAAGCCGATGGTAAGAAACGATGCCGGGATGCCCACAAAGCCCCAGCGTTCGATGTAGCGTCGCGAGCTGTCCGCGCCTGGTCCGGAGAGCTTGGTCGCGAGCGATGCTGCGCGCGGGTGGGCGGAGGCGGCCGCGGTGTCGGTACCTTGACGGGCCCACCGTCCCAGCCAATACGTCCCCTGGGCGCGGGTGAGGACCACGCCAAAGAGAAAGAGGAAGACGGCCCACCAGCCGAGATTCTCGACGAAGGCGGGTACCCCCGCCACTCAGGAACTCCTCTGTGCGCACCTGTTGCACACGCCAGTGAGTTCCACCGTGTGCTCGATGTGGGCGTAGCCATGCTTGGCTGCGACCCCGATCGCCCATGCCTCAAACGTGGGGATGTCGATGTCTTCCGCGGCTCCGCACTCCCTGCAACGCAGGTGGTGGTGATGACTCGAGCCTGATTCACAGCGGCGGTACAGAGTCTCGCCGCTGTCGGTGAGTACCGAGTCGACTTCGCCCGCATCGGCGAGTGATTGCAGCGCCCTGTAGACGGTAGCGAGGCCGATGGTTGGGCCACCGTGACGCAGGAGGTCATGCCAATCCTGGGCGGAACGGAACCCTCCCTGCGAGAGGACCTCGACGATTGCGGCACGCTGCTTGGTCATCCGCGTTTTGGGCTCTTCGGTCATGAGGGCACCTTCCCGCGGCGCACCAGGCTCGTGACGGCCGTGGTCCCCACATAGGCAATGACGCCGAGCACCACAATCAGTGCGCCGGGCTGAAGGTTTTGCGTGAGCGTGATCGACACTCCTGTGAGAGTGAGGACTGCCCCAATGCCCATCGCGAGATACATGGTTCGCGAGAACGAGCGCGTGAGGTGCTGGGCGATTGCGACGGGCAGGATCATGAGGGCGCTCACGAGCAGGACGCCCACTACTCGCATGGCCACTGTGATGGTGACGGCCGCGAGGATCGCGACGACGAGGTTGAGTACTTCGACGGGAAGGCCCGTCGAGCGTGCGAACTCCTGGTCGTGGGTCACGGCAAACAGTGCGGACTTGAACCCGAGCCCAATCGCGACGATCGCTATCGCGAGTGCGGCGGTGATCCACACGTCCGTCCAGGTCACCGTCGAGATCGACCCGAAGAGGTAGCCAAGCAGGTTTGCGTTGGAGCCTCCCGCCATTCCGATGAGAAGCACGCCGGTGGCGATGCCTCCATAGAACAGGATCGCCATCACCACGTCGGCGGCCTCGCCGCGTGATCGCATCCGTTCGATGATGACGGCGCCCGCGATAGCGAAGATGACGGCGCCTGGCACGGCCAGCGCGTCGCGTTGGGCGAGCCCGGCCGCGGAACCCGCTAGCCAGCCCGCCGCCACGCCGGCGAGTGCCACGTGGCCGACGCCGTCGCCAAGAAGCGCCATGCGTCGCTGGACCAAATACGTGCCGACGATCGGTGCCGCCATGCCAACGAGGAGGCCCACGAGCAGCATGCGTTGAACGAGGGGGTCGGTGAGAAGGCTCATCGGGGTCCCTCCAATCCGAGAGTGCTGTGTGCCCCGGGATCTTCATCTTCATGAGCGTGCTCGTGGTCGTGGCCGGGAAGGGCATGCACGCCAAGGTCTGGCGGGGGTGAGCCCTCGTGCGTCACGCATCCGTGCTCAAGCACCACGGCCCTGTCGATCAGGCGAGTCAGCGCGCCGAGCTCGTGGACGACGATCACGATCGCCACGCCGTGCTCTTTGAGGTGGCCGAGCGCGTGCGCGAGTGCCACCTGGGATTGAAGATCGACTCCAGCCATCGGCTCGTCAAGAATTAGCAGACGCGGATCCCTCACGAGCGCACGCGCAATGAGGACGCGCTGCTTCTGTCCGCCCGATAGTCGAGTGACGTCATGGGTCGCGAGGTCCTCCACGCTCACGGCGCGCAGTGCGGCGCGTATCTGATCTCCGGCGTCGCGTGGCGCCCTGAGCGCCCGGTAGCCGAGCAAGCCAGACGCGACGACTTCGTATGCGGTGGCAGACACTCCGCCCGCGGCGCTCACTCGTTGCGGAACGTACCCGAGGTGCTTGCGCGAGTTCGGCGTGGCGGGGGCCCCGAACATGGCGATTGTTCCCTCGTGAAGGGGGATTGCGCCAACGACGGCTCGCACGAACGTGGACTTTCCCGATCCGTTGCCGCCCATGAGCGCGACCACTTCGCCCGGTGCGGCGTCAAGCGATACCCCATGGAGGATCTCGGTGCCCTGGAGCGAAACGCGAACATTCTTCGCTTCGAGAGCGAGCACGGACCGTGGTGCGGGCTCCGGGATGTCAGCCGCAGTCAAGAGCGTTCCTCAGCGTCGCGAGGTTCTGATTCATGACACCAAAGTAGTCCGTACCGTCAGCAACCGACTCGATCGGGTCGAGTACTGCGGTGGTCACGCCCGCGTCGTTCGCAAGGGCCTCTGCGACACGGCTGCTCACGAGGGTCTCTGTGAAGATCGTGGTAGCGCCTGTCTGCGAGATGAGGTCCTTGACCTCCCGCAAGCGTGCGGGCGAGGGTTCCGCGTCGGGATCAAGCCCCGCGAGTCCCTCTTGGTGCAGACTGTAGGCGTCGGTGAGATAGCCGAACGCCTCGTGCGTGGTGATGATGTCGCGTCTGGCGCAAGTGGAGAGCCCCGACGTGAAGTCGCTGTCGAGCGCATCGAGCTGGTCGGAGAGCGCGGCCGCGTTGGCCAAGTAGGCGTCCCCATGTGCGACGTCGATGAGAGCAAGCTCGTCACCCACGGCGAGCGCGTAGTCGGCGAGCAGCGCGGGGTCGAGCCAGAAGTGGGGATCGAAGTTCAGCTCGCCGGTTTGGCGGGCCACCAACGGGATGGCGTCCGCTGCGTCGTAGGACGGCGCCCCTGTGGCATTGATTGCGTCCTCCACCGCGGGCTGCAAGCCGCCGACGTACAGCACGAGGTCGGCACTTTGCATCGCCCTGACGGTCGCTGGGGAAAGCTCAAGTTCGTGTGGCTCGACCCCGGGGGAGGTGAGAGAAATCACGGTCCCGAGGTCGCCCGCCACGCGCTCGGCGACGAATTGGAAGGGGTAGAAGGCCGCGTCGATGGTCAGCCCGCCCTTGGCGCCAGGCGAGGCAGCTGGGTCGCCTCCGGTAGACGAGCACCCCGTCACGACGAGCGTTAAGACGGCTGCGGCCGCAAGTGATCGCAGAGTGTTCCTCTTCATAAAAGGGACTCTATAGCGGTTGATAATCATTGTCAATTAGGGGTGAGGGGCGACTTCGCGGGTCGGGAGCGCGCATTAGACTAACGCGACAGGAACGGCAACCTTCAACCCAGGAGAGTTACCCATGGCCACGCGCCTCGAAGAAGTGATTTCCCTCGCCAAACGCCGCGGATTTGTCTTCCCATGCGGTGAGATCTACGGGGGAACGCGCTCGGCGTGGGACTACGGACCACTCGGTGTTGAACTCAAGGAGAACATCAAGCGTCAGTGGTGGCGCTCGATGGTCACGAGCCGCGACGACATCGTCGGCCTCGACTCCTCCGTCATCCTGCCTCCGCAGGTGTGGGAGGCATCGGGCCACATCAACGCGTTCGTCGACCCGCTTGTCGAATGCCTTAGCTGTCACAAGCGTTACCGCGAGGACCACCTGCTCGAGGAGTTCGAGGAGAAGAAGGGCCGCGTAGCCGAAAATGGGCTGGCCGACATCGCGTGCGCCAATTGCGGCACGCGCGGTCAGTGGACCGAGCCCAAGATGTTCAACGGACTCCTGCGCACCTATCTCGGTGCTGCGTCCGATGATTCCGGGATGCACTACCTGCGCCCCGAGACCGCGCAGGGCATCTTCGTGAACTTCGCGAACGTCATGCAGGCCACGCGCCAGAAGCCGCCATTCGGCATCGCGCAGATCGGCAAGAGCTTCCGCAACGAGATCACGCCAGGAAACTTCATCTTCCGCACGCGCGAGTTCGAGCAGATGGAGATGGAGTTCTTTGTGGTGCCAGGCACCGACGAGGAGTGGCACCAGAAGTGGATCGACACGCGCACTGACTGGTACACGGGCCTCGGTATCTCTCGCGACAACCTTCGCCAGTTCGAGCACCCCAAGGAGAAGCTGTCCCACTACTCCAAGCGCACCGTCGACATCGAATATCGCTTCGGTTTCCAGGGCAGCGAGTGGGGCGAGCTCGAGGGCATCGCCAACCGCACCGACTTTGACCTCAAGACGCACTCCGAGCACTCGGGCAAGGATCTCAGCTACCGCGACGCGGTGACCAACGAGAAGTTCTTCCCCTACGTGATCGAGCCTGCCGCGGGCCTTACGCGCTCGCTCATGGCGTTCCTGGTGGAGGCGTATGAGGAGGAAGAGGTGCCGACCGCCAAGGGTGGTACCGAGAAGCGCATGGTGCTTCGCCTCGACCACCGACTTGCGCCCGTTAAGGCCGCGGTGCTCCCGCTGTCCAAGAACGAGGCGCTTATCCCGACCGCCAAGAACCTGGCCGCGGAACTCCGCGAGGCGTGGACCATCGACTACGACGAGACCCAGAGCATCGGCAAGAGGTATCGCCGACAGGATGAGGTCGGCACGCCGTACTGCATCACAGTGGACTTTGAAACGGTCGATGACCAGGCCGTCACGATCCGCAACCGCGACACGATGCAGCAGGACCGCGTCGCGTTGTCGAAGGTCAAGGGCTACCTTGCCGAGCGGCTCGTCGGGGCCTAGGCGCGCGCGTGGGAGCGGGTCACGTGCATGAAGGCGCACCACCGCGAGCGTCGGAGCGCACGACGACCATTCTGACGGTTCTTGTCGGGTTGGTGGTCTTTGTTACGGCCATGGGTGCGGCCGCGGTATGGCCGACGGACTACAGCTTCATGGGTTCGGTACCGTCGACCGCGGAAGGCGCGCGGTGGGTTACTGCCACGATCACCTCGGTGAACACGGATGGCTCCGCGACGGCAATTATCCGTGGGGAGGAGTCGGGGCCTCGTGAGATTGACACGCTGGGCGACCCGACCATTGTGCTTCACGAGGGTGACGCGGTGAAGGCCCTCGAGCTTCCCGACGGCACGCTTGGTTTTTCCGATTTCGAGCGAAGTTCGCCGATGCTTGTGCTCTTCATCGCGTACGTGATTCTCGTGCTCGTGGTGGCGCGCTGGCGCGGCCTCGGCGCACTGCTGGGCCTTGCGGGGGCCTTTGGTGTGGTGGTGTTCTTTACGATTCCGGCGCTTTTCAGCGGACACGATGCCCTCATCGTGGGGCTCGTGACGGGGTCGGGTGCACTCTTCGTGTTGCTGTATCTCGCTCATGGACCGAATGCGCGGACGACCACCGCCTACTTGGGAACACTGGCCGGGCTCATGGTGACGGCGATCCTCGCCTGGTGGGCCGTGGGCTCAAGCAAACTCACGGGGTTGTGGAGTGAAGAAGGGTTCCACCTTGACTTCTACAACCGTGGGATTTCGCTTCAAGGCATGGTTTTGTGTGGCATCATCCTGGCGGGACTCGGAGTTCTCAACGATGTCACGGTGACGCAGGCCTCGGCCGTGTGGGAGTTGCGGGCCGCCCGACCGGACTTGAGCTGGCGGCAGGTCTATACCCGTGCGATGCGTATCGGTAGGGACCACATCGCGTCGACCGTTTACACGATTGCGTTTGCCTACGTCGGAGCGGCGTTGCCTCTGCTCATGGTGGTGAGCCTTTATGACGCCAGCCTTGGCGTCACACTCACCTCCGCAGAGATTGCGGAAGAGGTGGTGCGGAGCCTCGTGGGTTCGATTGGGCTGGTGCTCGCAGTTCCCTTGACGACTCTCATCGGTGCGCTCGTGGTGGCGGGGCGCTCGATCAAGGAAGATTTCGCCTCCCACGGCGGCGTGGAAACTGCGGCGAGTGCCCCCTGAGGCGACGGCCACGGCCGTCGGCACGCTGGTGGTCTCATGTCTTGGGGATTCAGGTGACGACGCGAGGAGCGGTGTCTACTCTGGGACCCGTGCAATCACGTAGGACATGCCGGAGCCGAGGTCAAATACGTCATCTCTGACGACCTCCGTCGCGTAGTACGTGTGCACGAGGAAATCGCGTCCGTCAGCCGAGATTGTCGCACTTTCGCCTGCCGCAGCCGACGCCACGGTGCCGGCGTCCGAGAACGTGAGCATTGATGGCACGAAGTAGTAGTTTCTGGGGCAGTGTCCCGTGACGTTGGTGACGACAAATGGCGGGTGGGTGCTCCGGGTGCCTCCGCCTTCCAAAACGGCGAGAAGGAGACCATCCTTGTCGGCGAGCTCAAGATCACTACCGCTGCTCCCGATGCCGAACCACTGCTTGTAGGTCACGGTCACGTCGCTTCCGACGATGAGGTCTAGTGCGACGAAGTCGCCTAGTCCGACGGCGAGGGTCAGCAGGCCTCGATCGGCGTCGTCGATGGTGAACACAAAGGAGCCCGCATCTGACCACAGGTCGACGAGTTCGCCGCGAAGCGAGACTTCGGGAGAGAGGTCGTCTTCGTCCAAAGCCGACGCTGGAAAGGAAATGGTCGGCCCGTCCTGCCGTGGAGGGGAACAGTCGATCAGGGCCGCCGTAGACAGGTGCCACGCAAGGGAACCAGCAGCCAGTGCGACGACCGCACAGAGGATCGCCACGCGACCCCAGGTCCGGTGTGTTCTCATCCGTCGCCCCTCCCGACCCTCACAAACTAGCGCCGGTTGTGTGGTTCATGTGCGATGGGGGTTCAGTCGTCACGCATTCGCGATCAAAGCGTGACCTCGTCCCGCGACGCACGGAGCGTCCGCACTCGTCCCGAGGGTTCGCGTGAGGCTCGGATGTGGCTCGGGCGTGCCCACCCGGGTGACAATGGTTGCGTGACCTCTCCTGTCCCCAACGCCACGCGCCTGCTGCCGCCCTTGAGCATCGGCGGGATTACCGTCGACACCCCGGTGATCCTCGCCCCGATGGCTGGCATCACGAATGCGGCCTTCAGGCGACTGTGCCGCGAACACGGTGGCGGCCTCTTCGTCGCGGAAATGGTGACGTCGCGCGCGCTCGTCGAGCGGACGCAGGAGAGCCTGCGCATCATCGCGCACGACGCGGACGAGAAGCCGCGCTCGGTGCAGGTCTACGGCGTTGACCCCGCCACCATCGGAGCGGCGGTCAAGATGATCGTCGAGGAGGACCGCGCCGACCACATCGACATGAACTTCGGCTGCCCCGTTCCCAAGGTGACCAAGAAGGGCGGGGGAGCGGTGCTCCCGTGGAAGCGCGACCTGTTCAGGGACATCGTGCGCGCGGCCGTGCGTGAGGCGAGCAAGTTTGACGTGCCCGTGACGGTGAAGATGCGTAAGGGCGTCGACGACGACCACCTCACCTATCTAGATGCGGGCCGCATGGCGGAGCGCGAGGGCGTCGCCGCGGTCGCTCTCCATGCGCGGACCGCCGCCGACTATTACAGCGGCCACGCCGATTGGGAGGCCATCGCGCGCCTCAAGGAGGCGGTCACGTCGATTCCTGTGCTCGGGAACGGCGACATTTGGGCCGCCGAGGACGCTATCGAGATGGTCGAGCAGACCGGATGCGACGGCGTGGTGGTGGGTCGAGGCTGCATGGGCCGACCGTGGCTCTTCGCCGACCTTCAGGCCGCCTTCGAGGGCCGCCCCGAGCGCGTGCAGCCTGGGCTGAGGCATGTGGCCGACACGATCTACAGGCACGGAGAGCTCATGGTGTCGCATTTTGACGACGATGAGAACCGCGCCATGCGCGAGATTCGCAAGCACATTGCCTGGTACCTCAAGGGGTACCCGGTCGGAGGCGATATTCGCAGACGCCTGGGCCTGGTCGATTCGCTCGCGCAACTGCGCGGCACCCTCGACGAGATGGACCTCGAGTCGCCGTTCCCCGGGGTCGACGCGGAGGGGCCGAGGGGCCGGCAGGGCACCGCGCGCAAGCCGTCGTGCCCCGAGGGCTGGCTCGAAACCCAAGACATCACCCCCGCGATGGAGATCAAGCTTCGCGAGGCCGAACTGAGTGTCAGCGGGGGCTAGCCGCGGGCACGTCGTGGCGTCGCTATCGTGTCCTTATGGCAGAGACTCCTGAACCCGCACGCCAGCGCTTTCCCGTGGACGGCGCCGTCGGGGCGTACGAGCCCGAGACGCACCCCGACTACGCCGAGGTCGTGGCGTTCTTTGGTCACCTTGCGTACAACGTCGAGCCCTTGCGCCCGGTGCTGGCGCGGCATCTGCTCGACTCCGAGGGTGAGTTGTTGCCCCATCTGCTCATGAGCGACGTGACCGATTGGCTGCTCAGGACCGCCGCCCACGGCTCGACGCTGCGAGGCAACGAAGCGCTCCGCACGCTGGAGCATGGCTATGTGGCCGGATCCGAGGGCTTACGCAGCGTGATGGTCGCGTCATTCCTTGAGCAGCTCCCCGGCTTTGCGGGGCAAACGGCAGACCCTGCCGGTGTGGGCGCGAGCGTGCGCAGCAGGCTTGGGCCCACGATGAAGAACGTCCTGGCGACCATCGAACAGTGGCGCGAAGCGGACGGTCCCTCCAAGGGCTGACCGCGGCTCGGGCTGGAGCGTCGTGAAGAATCGGCGCACTAACATCGGAGGGTGAGCTCGCTTCCGCACGGCTATGGCCCCGACGACATCGAGAGATACGTCGATGAGGCGCCTAAACAGACGAACCGCACCGCCTTTGAGCGAGACCGCGCGCGCATCGTCCATTCGAGCGCGCTGAGAAGGCTCGGGGCAAAAACCCAAGTCTTGGGCGCGGGCAGCGGCGACTTCGTGCGTACGCGGCTCACCCACACTCTCGAAGTGGCCCAAGTGGGCAGGGGCCTTGGCAAACAGCTCGGCTGCGATCCCGACGTGGTTGATGCCGCATGCCTTGCGCATGACTTGGGGCACCCGCCCTTTGGGCACAACGGGGAGCGCGCCCTGGACCTAGCCGCGAAGGATATCGGCGGCTTCGAGGGCAACGCGCAGACGCTGCGGCTGCTCACTCGACTCGAACCCAAGTCCGTTCACCCCGTGACGGGGGCGAGCGTCGGCCTCAACCTCACGCGCGCGACGCTTGACGCGAGCATCAAGTATCCGTGGCGCGAAAACGCGACACCCGTGCGTGCCGACGGCAGGCCCACTCGCAAGTTTGGCGTGTATGACGACGACTTGGACGTCTTCGACTGGCTGCGCACAGGTGCCCCCGACAGAGCCCCCAGTTTTGAGGCCCAGATCATGGACATCGCGGACGACATCGCCTACTCGGTGCATGACGTCGAGGATTCCGTGGTTCACAGCGCGATCGCGCTGAACGTTTTGAGGGATGAGGGCCAGGCGCGGGCCGTCGCCGCGCACGTGAAGGAGTGGTACGGACGAGGCGACGAGGACACGATCCTCGCCGCGCTCGAGCGCCTGCGCTCTAAGCCGTGGTGGATGGACGAATACGACGGCTCTCACCGAGCGCTCGCGAGGCTCAAGGACATGGCCAGCCAGCTGATCGGCGACATGGTCCAGGGGATCGCGGCCGCTACGCGTGCCGAGTATGGCGAGGGGCCCTTCACGCGGCATGCCGCTCACCTCGTAATCCCTGCTGACACGGCTGCCGAGATATTGCTGCTCAAGGGCGTCGCGGTCCACTTTCTGATGGCTCCGCGTGAGAAGAAGCCGTCGTATAAGGCTCAGCGCGAACGTCTGGTCGAGCTCGTGGCGGCGCTGGCCGCGCGGGGACCCGATGCGCTTGAGGTGCACTTCGCCGCGTTTTGGGCCGACGCTACCGACGACGCGGGGCGCCTGCGGGTGGCTGTTGACCAGGTGGCTTCGCTCACCGACAAGTCTGCCTACGACTGGCATCACCGCTACGTGGTGAAGCCGCGCAGGACCCTTTCCACGCAGTAATTACGCCTTGAGCAGGGCGCCTAGAGGCCGCGCGACCCGCGCGACCCGCGCGACCCGCGCGACCGAAGCAGGGCCCACAGCGCAAGAATCGGCAAGGCGAGCGGTACCCACCCATACGCCGACCCGTATCCGGTCCACACGGTCTCGTCGGGCCACCAGCTCGATTCGATGTAGCCGAGAGTCCCGACGATCAGCACGCCCGCGAGTTCGATCGATGAGCCCACGAGCGCGAGACGCCGTATGCCCTTCCACAGCGCGAACGCGATGACCGCATAGAGCACAGCGGATACTGCGGAGACCGAGTAGGCGAGGGGTGCGTCGGCGAACTTGGTCGAGATTTGGTACGAAGAGCGGCCCAACGCGGCGAGCGCGAGCACGGCGTACGCGACGATTAGCGAGATGCGGGCGACGGGATTCATGTGTTTGTTGTTCAAGCGACAGCTCCGAGGATCGTCGCGAGCCTCCACGCGACCACTGCGGCGGCGACCGCGATGATCATGGCCGCGGCTCCGTCGACGCGCGCGATCTGGTCGGGCTGCAGAATGGGGCGGTTCGGGTCGTCATTGCCCGCATCGGGGGCTCCCAAACGCGCGATTCCGAGGAGTGGCAGCACGGCGATTGCGGCAAGAAGGTAGCCAACAGTGATGACCACGGGCACCCCGCCGTTCAGGATGACGACGAGGAGGGTGATCGCCTCAATTGCGGTCACCACGTAGAAACCGGTGACTACCCAGGTCAGCGCGCGATGGGCGCGCATGGCGACCATCGTGATCGCTCCGGCCATGAAGAGCACGGCAGTGGCCGCCAAAACGGCGGGATAGACCGCGTCGAGATAAGCGGTCACGGCTACTGGGAGAGTTGAACGCGCATCGGGAGTCGAGTGGCCTCCGCACCGTCAATCGAGATGACCCAGGCAAATTTCGTCGCCTCGGAGAACCGCATCCCATCGACTCCGAATGCGAAGCAGGCCACTTGCTCGTCGCCATCAACGAGCATCGGAGGACGCCCCAGTGTGAACTCGCCGCCTAGAGCCTGAACGGCCTCCGGCTTGCCGTCCTCGCCCACGCGCATGCCGACGGGATAGGGCTGGCCGTCCTCGGTCTCGAGCCGGAGTTCAAAGCGGTGTGCCACGTTGGTGTCCATAAAACCCACATGGACGACGGCGGCGACGGTGAGGCGCCTGTGGACGGCAGGGAAAGCCCTCACAAAGACGGTGTTCCACCCAGCCCCGAGGGCATAGATCTTGTTGCCGACCACCTCGGCGGAATCGGCAAGAAACGCATCGACCCTCACGCGTGTGTCCTTTCATCGCTGGCTTCCTAGCCTACAGACCTAGAGGGCGGCTCACGGGCGCGAGCGGTCAGCCTAGAGTGTGACCTGTGGCAGGCACGATCAATAGGGATGACATTGCATCCGTTCGCGAGCGCGCCCCCATCGAGACAATCGTGGGTGAGCACGTCGCGCTTAAGCCTGCGGGAATGGGCTCGCTCAAGGGTCTTTGCCCCTTCCACGACGAACGATCTCCCTCCTTTCACGTGCGCCCCGCGGTGGGCAGGTACCACTGCTTCGGATGCGGTGAGGGCGGCGACGTCATCTCATTCGTGATGAAACTTGACGGGATGACGTTTGTCGAGGCGGTCGAGTACTTGGCTCCCAAGGCGGGCGTGACGCTCCGCTATGAGTCGGGCGGGCCTCGGGCCGAGGCGACGGGCACCCCGCGCGCGCGCCTCATCGACGCGCATCGGCTCGCCGCCGAGTTCTATGTGGCCCAGTTGGACACTCCCGAGGCGCAGACCGGTCGCGATTTCCTCAAGGAACGTGGATTCGGCAAGGACGCCGCCGAGATGTTCGGCGTGGGCTACGCACCCCAAGGTTGGTCGGCGCTGCTCGATCACCTGCGGTCGAATAACTACACCGAGGCAGAGCTGCGTTCGAGCGGGCTGGTCTCCGAAGGCAACCGCGGACTCTATGACCGTTTCAGGGGCCGCCTGGTGTGGCCAATTCGCGACGTCACCGGCGACGTCATCGGATTTGGCGCTCGCAAGCTCTACGAGGACGATCAGGGCCCTAAGTACCTGAATACGCCCGAGACGTCGCTCTACAAGAAGGCGACGGTTCTCTACGGCCTCGACCTGGCCAAGGGCACTATCCGGACCGAGCGCACCGCCGTGGTGGTCGAGGGATACACCGACGTCATGGCGTGTCACCTCGCCGGCGTCACCAACGCGGTGGCCACATGCGGCACAGCCTTTGGTGAAGACCACGTCAAGGTCATCAGGCGACTCATGGGGGATACAGGCACCACACAGCTCAAGGTCGGCTCGACGGGTGCCAAGGTGATCTTCACGTTCGACGGCGACGAGGCGGGCCAGAACGCGGCGCTCAAGTCATTCGCCCTGGACCAGCAGTTCTTGGCCCAGACCTTCGTGGCGGTCGATCCCTCGGGACAGGACCCGTGCGAATTGAGGCAGCATGGGGGAGACGGTGCGGTGCTCGCGCTGCTTGAGGCGCGCGTGCCCCTCTATGAGTTTGTGATCAAGACCACGCTCGCTGGCCACGACCTCGACACCCCCGAGGGACGTGTGGCGGCTCTACGTGCGGCCGCGCCCGTGGTCGCGAAGCTCAGGGACTCTGCGCTTCGCCCCGAATACGGGCGCAGGCTCGCGGGCTGGCTTGGCATGGAAACGGAAGTGGTGATCGCGGCCGTGACTCAGTCAGGGGGAGGGCGCTCTGGTGGACCCGGCGGCGGACAGGGTCAGTCGTCGCAGGCCGCCCCTGTCTCACCCGACGCCAGGTCCGGATATGAACGCCCCGACCGGAGAGACCCCATCGTGCGCGTCGAGGCGCTTTCGCTCGGAGTGCTCTTGCAGTCCGCAGAGGCCATTCGCAATGACAAGTCAGCCCTCGCCGTCGCTGACGAACTCCCTGCCGATGCCTTTGGGGTGGGGCTCTATCGGGCGATCTATTCGGCAATTCAGGCGGCGGGCGGCGTGCGCGAGGCGGGCGCGGACTGGGTGGCACGCGTGGCCGAGGAGGCAGGCGAGGACCTCGCAAGCGCCGTGAACGAGCTCGCCGTGACGCCGCTGCCAAACGATCGGCCCGAGACGATGGGCGCCTACGCGGGCTCCGTCATGGGCAAGGTGCTCGATGGGAGTTTCACCAAGCGCATTGGCGAACTGCGTGGGGCGATGAAACGTGCCGGAGAGGGGACCGAGGAGGCCTCGCGCATCTTTGGCGAGATCATCGCGCTCGAGACCCGTAGAAGGGGCCTCCGAGGCGAATAGCCGCTGGGCGACAAGTGGGAACTTGCGGATGAGGCGAAACGCCCCACCCTGTCAAGCTCCCCCGATTGGACTCGAACCAATGGGGCCGTGTCATGGTAATGTGTAGGTGTACCAGGAACAACGCCCATCTACCAGGCATTACGTGTAGATGCATAGTTGGTCACAAGTTGTCAAGTGTTGACACTGGTAGACAAAGTTATTGCACGTTAGTTGCACGAAAGGTCTCCCACCATGAAAGAAAACCGCCGCCAATGGGGCGCACTCCGCAAACTCCCCTCAGGGCGCTACCAAGCCTCATACCTCGACCCCCACGGCACACGCCGCACATCACCCACCACTTTCAAAACGTCTGACGCTGCGCGCGTGTGGTTGGCAGACATGCGCAACATCATCGACCGGGGCGAATGGACCCGGCACACCCTTGACGCTTCACCACTCAAGTTCGGTGCCTACGCGGACCAGTGGCTCAAGGGGCGCACACTCAAGCCCACGACACGCAACCACTACCGGAACATTCTCGATAGGTTCCTCATCCCTGCGTTTGGTGACGACGTACTCAAGGCCATTGCCCCGGCAGACGTGCGCGCCTGGCATGACACGCAGAACGTGGACCGTCCCACAATGCGGGCACACACCTACGCCCTGTTGCGAACCATCCTGAACACCGCGTATCAAGATGACTTGATTACCGCGAACCCGTGCCGTGTGCCTGGCGGTGGCAGTAGCAAAACCGTTAAGCCGATCAGGCCGGCAACACTGGCAGAGCTCGAAACGATCACCAACGCCATGCCGGAACGTCTACGCGCAATGGTCCTCATTGGGGCTTGGGGTGCGTTGCGGTTTGGTGAGATCACGGAACTACGGCGCGGGGATCTCGACCTCGAGGCCGGTCTAGTGCGCGTTCGCCGTGGTGTCACCCACGTCAAGGGTGAATACATCATCGGCACACCCAAGTCGGCGGCAGGCGTGCGAGACGTCAACATTCCCCCGCACCTCATCCCCATGCTCGAGGCCCATCTACGGGACCACACGGGTAAGGGTGCACAGGCGTTGCTATTCCCCGCCGCAGACGGTCGCAACTACTCCGCGTCGGCTATGGATTATCACTGGCGCAGGGCACGTGTGGTCGCTGGACGCCCTGACTTACGGTTCCACGACTTGAGGCACACAGGAGCAGTTTTGGCCGCGTCTACGGGCGCAACACTGGCGGAACTCATGGCCCGTTTGGGGCATTCGTCAACATCGGCGGCAATGCGCTACCAGCACGCGGCCACGAACCGTGACCGGAGCATCGCAGACATGCTCTCAGCGCTCGTGCAGTAGTGGCATTTTTGGCCTATAGCGGCGCTTGTCAAGTCGATTCAAGTCGTAGTCAAAAAAACTTTTGAGCCGTAGCCCCTGGTAGACGCATCATCTTTCGGATTGGCCGCAGAAATGTCTGAAAGTGTCTTGACTTTGTCACGGTAGAGGAGTAAGGTCGAACCTGTAGGAAGACTAGTCGGACTACAAACAACTGAATCGAGTAGTTGACAATCCCCGTCAGTATAGGGGAAAAGTCAACGCAGGGTGTGCCGTAGGGCGCACCTGGCAATGGACAGCCGAACCGCGAACACCACTTATCTGGTGCTCGAGGTGTCGGCTTTTTTCGTACCCAAAACAGCTCAGAAGGAGCGCAAAATGGCAACGACTGCCACCCCCACCAAGCGACTCGTGTCGCTCAAGGAAGGCGCAGAGTTCTACGGCGTCACCATCCGCACCATGTCCCGCTACATCGACGCCGGACTATTCCCCGCATACCGACTGCCAGGGCAGCGAACGATCCGCGTGGATCTCGCAGACCTCGACGGCGCGCTTGCGACGGTCCCGGCCAAGGTGGTCGATGAACGATGAGCACAAATGAGAAAGGCCCCGGTTGCACCCGGGACCAATCTACTCAAGCAGTCTCTAATCAATCCAACACCACGATGGTAGCACCGTTCGACAAGGATCGCGCAACCCGTGTTCGCAGGCTCGAGGCAGGCAACGAGTCACGCAAAGCCGCGCACGAGCTCGACGCCCTTATTGAGCACATCGACTCACGCCCGTCACTGTACGAAGCCCCACGGGCCAACAGTGACGCCCTAGACCGTCGCACGGCCAACGAACTAGCCGCCAACGGTTGGGACGTGGCCTACCTGGCACACCGTTTCGGTCTGTCACCAAATCAAACCACCACACCCGTGAGGACCCGTGAAGCCGCGTGACCACACACATCGAAACGACACGCCGTAACCCAAGCATTCACACAGTGAAGGTGGAGCAGATTCTTGCAGAAATGGCCCAGATCATAGACCGCCTTAACGCCCGGTTCGCCTACGCAGAAAAGTACGGCATCAAGGACGAGGAGGGCACCAAGTGAGCGTCCTAGAAAAGGTGGGGCGCGAACAGGGCACCTACTTCACCGCCGATGAGCTCATGGAAACCGAGTTCCCCGAACCGCGTTGGGCCGTCCCAGGTCTCATCGCTGAAGGCCTCACCGTCCTAGCCGGGGCACCCAAACTAGGTAAGTCCTGGCTAGTCCTTGGGCTGGCACTCACCACGTCATCCGGCACGCCCGCACTAGGCAAGATCGACAGCGTTGCCGGCGACGTACTGTACTGCGCGCTCGAGGACACGCCCCGGCGTATCAAGTCGCGGCTAACCAAGATGCAAGGCGGGCAGGCCACACCTAAGCGTCTCACCATCGTCACGGCACTACCCCAGATGCCTAGGGCCGTGGAGATCGTCGGCGAATGGCTCGACGAACGCCCCGACGCACGCCTAGTGATTGTGGACGTGTTGGGCAAGATCCGACCGCCTGACGGTCCCAGTGCGAACGCCTATGAACGTGACTACAACGTCATCGGTCAATTGAAGCGCCTAGCGGACGCTCACAGTGTGGCAATCATCGTTGTAACCCACACCCGCAAGATGGGTGCAGATGACGCCTTTGACACTGTAAGCGGCTCTACGGGCCTCACGGGGGCCGCAGACACGACGCTAGTGCTTAGGCGTGGCCGTGGTGACTCATCCGCCGTGCTGCACGTCACAGGGCGCGACGTTGAGGAATCGGAGTACGCGCTCACGTACGACGCGCTTACTGGCACATGGTCACTCGACGGTAACGCACTCTCTGAGGCCGCATCACGAGCTGAAACTATCCGCAGCACCTCAAACCTTGGGGCAGTCGCGGCCAATGTGATTGACCTAGTGACAAGTAGCACCGATGGTCTACGCGCGGCAGATGTGGCCACAACGCTTGACATTGACGCTTCACTTGCTCGCCAGTATCTCAAGAGGGCAACCGATAACGGGCACCTGGTGAAACGTGACAGGGGTCTCTATGTGGGTGTCACAAACGCTACAAGTGTCACGTCTAATGGTGATGACTCTAGAGAACGTGACACTTGTAGTACAAGTGACACCGCTCTATGTGGTGCTTGTCACGAACCGATGCCCTTTGACTACGGCACGGGAATGCACCCCACGTGCGAGGCCGTCGCATGAACGCCGGGGCCTCATTCTTTCGAATCCCGGCACGTGTCCTAGGCGGTTGTGCAGACTGCACCGCCGTATCGGAAATGGCAGAGGTCGAGCCCGGCGTTTGGGTGCTCAACGTCATTCACGACGAAACGTGTCCCACCTACGCGCGCATCCTCGCCAGGCGGACGGGTGAAGCATGACCACACAACTCCCGCCGTCACCCGCCGAAATGGTCGGAACATTCGACGCCGAAAACGGGTGGATCACGATAACGGCACACGTAGGCGGATATGAGGCCGGGGTCACGCTCCCCACCATCATATGCACCATCGAACGCAGATCTAACGGCGAAGCGTGGGTGCAAGTCGGTGAAGCATTCAACACCACCACAACATTCGTTGACAAAGCCCCCACCACAAGGGGCGTAAACGAATACCGTGCCACCTCAGAATCAATCGCCCGCACCACCACACAAAGCGAAAACCTGCAAATAGTCACCTCAGAATTGTTCGGGTACATCTCCACAGGTAACAACTTCTCAGAAGTATCACGGCTAAACCTGAACATGACATTCGTCACCACTGACGGGGTAGAGAAAACGCTGCACCAAGTAGTCGACTCACCACTACCCCACGAAACTATTGGGAACTTTTACACCTCAACAATCGCATGCACCGCAGTACTAGACCCCGCAATCAACACCGTGACCGAGTTGCAAAACGTAGCGCTCACAAGGGGACCAGTCCTATGGCGTGACCCCACAGGCCGCCGCATATTCGGTTCACTCTCACCAATTCAAGGTTCACAAGACTGGACCGAGCTCGCAACCGTGTCATTCACAATCACACGACTAGACCACAAGGAATAACACCATGACCGCCAATTGGCCCACGAGTAAGAAAAAGCAGATCCAACGCGGACGAGCATCACTGCCCAAATACCCAACGATAGAGAACGGTGGACGTGAACACAGTTCGTTGCTCAGAGTCCACGACGATCTCGTCAAACAACTCGTCAAACTCATGGCCGACAGGGCCACGGAGGCCACGCCATGAATACCGCACCCAAAGCACCAGAGGCCCAAGTAGTGGGGCGTTCAGGCTCCCACGTCACGATCCTGTGCCCACTGTGTGGCAACAAACACGACCATGAGCGAACAAAAGGTGGTTTCAACCGTCGTGCGCCGGGATGCGGTCTCGTGAGGACACCCGAGCAGCGTTGGGCCGGTTACTGGTACGTAACCCGGTAGCCCATTAGACCAACAATTCGGGCGACACGGTTGCCCACAGAATCTATGAAAGGAAAGCACATCATGTTCACACAAGAAGACCCAGACGCCAAAGCCGAACAAGCCTTTATCCGGGAACTATTCGCGGATGACCCCGACGACACACCCACACCAGTCGAGGTAGCACTAAGGCAGACAATGGCCGAGACCGTACACAGCAATTCCGACACCCCAGAGCGTGAATTCACTCGCTCACTATTCAACTCAAACAACTAAGGAAACCACATCATGGATCGTCAGCAAATCTCAGCAGCAAACCTTCTATTCGTCACCACCGCTAACCTTGGAATTAAGTTCCCTAAAGCAGTCCAGACCGCACACGAAAACCTAACCAAGGTACGCGACAGTGTGGCCGGCATCGGTGCACACGACACGAACGCCACCGCAAGGGCCGTAGCCGACGCCCTCATCCTCGGTGCAGACCCCATGACAGACCCCGGTGTGGCACGCGCAATCCAACACACCGCCGTCACCATGCCCGGCGTCATCGACCACGTTGAAAACGCGGCAGGCACCATCCTCATGGAAGCAGTGAGAGACAACATGGACGACATGGTGTACGCACTCCGTGAACCGTTCGACAAGGCAGCCGAAACACTGGTCACCGCACACGGACAAATCGGAAACTTGGACCTCAAGGCCGATTCGGAGGCCATCCTCCGTCGCGGGGGTGACATTGCAGAGGTATGGGCACAAGCCGTCAAAGCAACCGAAACCATCGAAACCGTACTAACCGCCTGGTCAATGATCGTCCAACTCACCACCACCTCACAGGGCGATAACCGCTGGCTCGCCCTCAGGATCACCATGCCCACCGCCGAACGCTTCGACGAGCTCGACATGAGCCGCACCAGGCTTACCCCATGGGACGCCGTATGCAACGGCCTACCGCTCACACTCCCAACACTGTCTGAGCACACCAAGCGCAGGGCAGCCATTGTTGAGGAACGTGCCGCCATACAGGCAGCCAAGGCCGCACAGAGGACGAGGCCCAACTACCTGCGAATGCGTTAATAGCGGGGGAGTGCGCTCGTAACGTAGCCCTCCCCGATCACACGGTTAGCCGGGTGAGACAACAGTTTCACCCGGCAAAACCCGCGCAAACCAAGCAACAAAGCACACACCAGCAAACAACTAAGCATCACCTCAATGCACTAATCAAGAAACGCATTTAGGAATCTGTTTGGTGATCCCTTTACTTAGGGAGGGGGTCTTTACCCCCCCTTTACCCAAGGGCTCACCCAAGGGTACTGAGCGCTATTTATCCCCACGAGTTTTCAAACAACGAACCCTAGAAAGGGTAAAGATGAGTACAAGGGCACCTAGGGGCCTGAGGGCACCTGGCACGAAACTGTGGTCGGCTACGACTGACGAGTTCGAGCTTGCCGAGCATGAACTTGTCCAACTCGAGGAGGCTTGCCGGGTGCGTGACACTATCGCCACACTGCGCGCCACTGTCGAGGATGAGGGCACGATGATCGCATCCTCCCAGGGGTCGCGGCTCCACCCGGCTATCGCTGAGATCCGCCAGCAACAACTTGCCCTGGCGCGCCTGTTAGCCACGTTGAACGTGCCTGGGCTAGAGGATGACGCCCTGCCTGCCTCACGCGGTTCTAGGGGCGTCTATGCCCTTAACGGTGGTGCTAAGGGTGCCGTTCGGGGTGGTGCCGGTTCGCAGCGTGGTCGAGGGGCTGCCTGATATGCGCCGCCGTCGTCCCCTGGTCGAGTTTGAGGATGTCCCCGATGATCTTGAGGTGTTCGATGTGAGCGATTGGCCGTCTATTGAGGTGGGGGTTGCTTACGAGCGGTGGTTAGAGATCCGCGTGCAATGGCTGCGTGAGCATGTGCGGTTCCCGCTCGAGTTGTGTGATGGGTCTTTCTTCACTGGCACGGGTACGGAGTTTGGTTTAGCTCGTGACGAGTGGGAAGCCTTGCATGACTGCGAACTCCCATCACAGACCCGTGTGCCCGATGACCCGTTCGACCCGTCGACGCTCTAACACGGCACACCGTGTTGGTCGTCTGGCGCCGTTAAAGCGAATCCCTACCGTTGCGAAAGGAAGCGAAATGAGCATTAAGGAAGCGGGCCTTGAGCGGGTGTCCCAAGTGAATGTGGCGCTACCGGGCGATACGGGGTGGCCCCCTGAACTTGGAGACCCGGACGCTGCCGCGTCTCGTGCGGTTAGTCGTGAGCCTTTGGACCGTGGTCGAGGTGACGATCGTTGCAAGTTTGGTGTGTGACCGTGGTTGCCTTGGGTGAGTGGTTCGCGGGATCTGTGCCGGGGCTTGTGATGCCTGCCAGGCTTGCACGGTTTGTGTTCGAGCAGTGGTCACCTGGTGTGGTGTGTGATGAGCCGGGGGGCGTGTTGGCCGCGTATGTGGTCGCGGAGAGTGCGTGGGGGACTGCTGTAAGGAATTGGCGTCGCAAGCATGGTGTGTCTGCCAGTGATGTGCGGGCACTGGTGGAAGTGGCTCCTGATTGGGTGGCGTTCCTTGCTCGTGTGGTTGCAACCGAGAGGGCACCAACCCCTCCCACCCCTCGCGCGGAACACCGGAGAGGGGCTGTAGATACTGAGGCGTACGGTTCCCCCGGTTTTGGTGTGGTTGTTTCTGAGGGTGCTCGTTGGGACGCTGAGTTGTCGCGCGGGGTGTTGCTTGATTGATTGTTTGCCGGTCTTGGTGGCTGGTGTTGATCGTGGGTGCCGTGTGTCGCCCATGTGGTCCGTGCGTGTATTGATGTGCGCGCATGTTGACCGGGAGTGCCCCTTGAGCCTGTGGACGGCTTGGGGGGCATTTTTCTTGTTCACGTGTGATTGGGCGCATGGTTGTTTTGGTGCCGCCTAAGGCGCAGTCTGGTGCTTTGGTGCAGAATGGTTCGATGACTTCGCACCAGCACGTGAACCTGACTTACGGGGAACTACTCGACCTTGACCGCGAGGCCGGCATGGACACGGTTACTTGGCGGTGGATCGCTGAGCAGGTGCTCTTGAGGCTCGAGAGTGAGGGCGCAGCGGCGTATTGGTATGAGCGCGGCGGGCGTGTGCGTGGTGTCGTGCCGGGTGTGTCTGAGGATGGTTGGGGTGAAGTGTTTTTCAGTGCGCCGGGCGTCAGCCTGACACGGCGCAACGACCCCGGGCCTGTTGTCGTTTCGGGTGTTCGGGAACCTCGGAGCATTTTGGTTAACGCGTTGGCGGACGCCCTCGAGAACGTGTGTGTGCCGCATATGGTGCCACGGGCGTCTGTCTTGGGCCTCTCGTTGTAACCCTTGAGCACTTAGGCGGCTTGGGGCGTTTCCTTGTGCATGCGTGGCGGCGCGTGTTGGGGTAGTTTGGCATTGTGGGGTGGTGTGCGCCCTTTTGGGGCACTGTAGTGGGGTTCCTGGCGTGGTTCCCGCCCGTACGGTGGTTTCGTGGCGTCTCAGGGGCCTACAGCGCTTGTGTATCTCGATGCGCTCAAGGTGTGGGGGAGTGTTACCGCGTTACTCACACTAGGTGTCGGTAACGCCGGTAACAGTGAGATCCGGTGTGCGTGAGTGGTTTCCGTGCGTGTTGCTCGCGTTGCTCACATCTGGTGTCGGTGACACGGTGGCGCTTGGCGCTGTAGTGATTCCGTGATTCCCACACGGGGTGTCAGAACCACGGAATCATCGCGGGGCCTGGTGGCGCGTCCTCGATGTGGTGGGGTAGATCGGTTGTTGACGTGCGTGGACATTGCGCCACTGTTGCACGGGGATTGCATGACAAACCCCGACACGCCACCCAGAATGTAAACACCCTGGTAAAACACCTATCTGCGTGGCTCCCCCGATTGGACTCGAACCAATAACCTGCCGATTAACAGTCGGCTGCTCTGCCAATTGAGCTACAGGGGACCGGCGACAAACTCATCGTCGTGAACCGTGAAAACTTTACACGATCTGAGGTGCGGCCTTGCGCACGGTACCCTGGCTCCGCACCACGACGAAGGGGAAGCCATGGCACCCACGTATGACACCGGCGACACAGCCTGGATGATCGTCTGTACGGCACTCGTCTTATTGATGACGCCTGGCCTCGCCATCTTCTACGCCGGCATGGTTCGCTCGAAGCATTCGCTCGGCATGATCATGTATAACCTCGCGGCGATTATGGCCGTGTCGGTCACGTGGGTCTTCGTGGGATTCACGATCGCCTTTGGGCCAGACACTGGCGCGGGACTCTTCGGCAACTTGGATCACGCGGGTCTCGCAGGACTGGCTGAGAGCCCCGTGTTCTCGCAGCTCACCTTCCCGCCGATCGCGTTCGCAATGTTCCAAATGATGTTCGCGATCCTTACTGGAGCGTTGATTACAGGCGCCGCGGCCGACCGCATGAAGTTCGGGTCGATGCTCGCGTTCCTTGCGCTGTGGTCCATCGGCGTCTATCCCGTGATCGCCCACTGGGCGTGGGGGCAGGGCGGATGGATGGCCGAATGGGGCGTGCTCGACTTCGCCGGCGGAACCGTCGTGGAGATATCCGCCGGAGCGTCGGCCCTCGCCCTCGCGCTCGCGCTTGGTCCCCGCCGCGAATGGCCCAAGACGCCCATGCTTCCCCATAACCTCCCGCTCACGATTCTGGGCGCCGGATTGCTGTGGTTCGGGTGGATCGGGTTCAACGCAGGCTCGGCTCTCGCCGCCAACGGAATCGCCGCGTCTGCCGCTCTGGCCACGCACCTTTCGGGCGTGGGAGGAATCGCCGGCTGGCTCCTGCTTGAGAAGCGACTGTCTGGCAAGCCCACCGCGCTGGGCGCCGCCTCGGGCGCCGTGGCGGGCCTCGTGGCGATCACGCCCGCAGCGGGTTACCTCGACCCCTTTGCGTCGCTCCTGCTGGGCTTTATCGCCGGTGGTGCCTCGTACTTCGCGATCAAGCTCAAGTTCCGTTTTCGCGTGGACGATTCGCTCGACGTCGTGGCCATCCACTACGTGGGTGGTGTGGTGGGGATGTTGTTCCTCGGCTTCTTTGCGCGCCTCATCGTGGGCGGGGGCACCGAGGGGGTGGGCCTCGTGAGCTCGGGAGACGCGACCCAGCTGGGCAAGCAGGCGGTTGCCGTGGTGGCCGCGAGCGTGTTCGCGTTTGTCGCCAGTTGGATCATCGCCATGGCGCTGCGCGCCATTATGGGGCTGCGTGTGACGCCCGAGGGCGAGGAGCAAGGACTCGACTTCCATCAGCACGGGGAAACGGCGTACGAGATACGCCACTAGTGTGGAGCGTTCTAGGGCCAGTAGCTCAGCTGGTTAGAGCAGCGGACTCATAATCCGTCGGTCGTGGGTTCAAGCCCCACCTGGCCTACAAGTATCACGTCCGCGAGTCAGTGACTCGCGGTAGCCTCGGCGACGTGGCCACCTTCAAGTTCTCCGCCGAGTTGTACCTGTGGGAGGCACGCACCGACTCGTGGGTGTTCGCCAACCTGCCCGAGGACGTCGCTGACGAGATTGAGGACGCGGCTCCCGAGCCCCGCAGGGGCTTTGGCGCGGTCAAGGTCGAGGTGACCGTCGGGGCGAGCACGTGGCGCACGTCGGTGTTCCCCTCGAAGCGGGACGCGACGTTCGTGCTTCCCGTGAAGAAGGCGATCCTCAAGGCTGAGTGGCTCACGGTGGGAGACACGATCGAGATGCGCCTGCGCACGGTCTAGGTGGCGCGCGGTCTACCGGAGATCTTTCAGGTCGAAGCCGTGCTCGAACGACGCAAGCACCTGCTCGAAGATGGTCGTCAGCGGCGTCGTGAAGCCGCTTTCGTACCAATGGTGGATGCCGCCCGTGATGGCGCCGACGATAGCGTGCGAGAACAATTGGATTCCCAAGTCGCCGTGCTCCCTGCCGAGCATCGCCGAGATCGCGGTGCCAAAGTCCTCCGCCGCGCGATACCAGCCAAGCACCGAGGCGGCCTCGATCGATGGTTCCTCCATCATGAGTTTCACGCGCCGACGCAGCAAGGCTTCGTCGGAATGAAGGGCGCCTGATGCCAGGGCGTCAACGGCGTTTCTCACGGCATCGAAGGGGTCGCTGCCAGGTGGTTCCGTGGCGATGCTTGCCGCCCAGACGGGGTCGTAGTCGTCCCACAGGACGATCTGTTCCTTGGTGCCGAAGTACCTGTACACGGAGCTGGGGGAGACATCGGCATCGGTCGCGATGCGCTCGATGGTGACGGTCGCGAATCCATGCTCCTCGAAGAGGGCAAGGGCGATGGCCTGGATGCGCTGCATGGCGGCGAGGCGCTTGCGCTCGCGCAGTCCGCCCGTGGGTTCGGTCTCGGTCACATAGGCAAGCCTATCATAACTGCAAGTGTCTATCATTTGACAGTTACTCGCACCGGAGTTACCTTCAAGTGACAGTAACTGTCACAACGTGGGCGGGCGAAGGGGAGAACGATGGAAGCGGCGATCATCACGACGGACCTGGTGAAGCGATACGGCAAGACGGTCGCTCTCGACGGCTTGGACCTCACCGTGAGCGAGGGCGAGATCCACGGATTCCTGGGCCCCAACGGGTCGGGAAAGTCCACGACGATCAGGATCCTTCTGGGCCTGCTCCGGGCAGACGCGGGGGAGGTGACCCTGCTGGGCGGTAATCCGTGGCGCGATGCGGTGACCCTCCACCGTCGCCTCGCCTACGTGCCAGGTGACGTCAACCTGTGGCCAAATCTCAGCGGGGGAGAGGCCATCGACCTGCTCTCGAGCCTTCGCGGAGGCATCGAACGCAAGAGGCGCGACGAGATGATCGAGAGGTTCCAACTCGATCCGAGCAAGCGCTGCTCGAGCTATTCGAAGGGAAATAGGCAGAAGGTCGCGATCGTGGCGGCCTTCGCGTCAGACGTCGACCTCTACCTTCTCGACGAGCCGACGTCCGGACTCGACCCGCTCATGGAGGCGGTGTTCCAAGACGTCGTCAAGGAGCAAGTCGGTCAGGGAAGGACTGCCTTGCTCTCGAGCCACATCTTGGCCGAGGCGGAGACGCTATGTGACCGGGTGAGCATTATCCGCAAGGGCGCGATCGTCCAGACGGGCACCCTCGACGAGATGCGCCACCTCACTCGCACCTCGATCCACGTGCACACGGCACGCCCGGTGCGTGGGATGGAGGGAAGGGCGGGGATCCACGACCTCGTGATCGACGAGGAGGGCGCGACCTTCGAGGTGGATGCCGAAAACCTCGGCGATGTGCTCGCCGAATTGACCGCGTTCGGCGTTCAGGCGCTCACCAGCTCTCCGCCGACGCTTGAGGACCTCTTCCTGCGCCACTACGGCGACGAACTCGCGATGCTCGCAGGGAAAGGGGGAGCGTCATGACCCAGTGGACCGGAACCTGGAGGCTCGTGCGTCACGCCTTGCGGAGAGACCGCATCGTGCTGCCGGTGTGGATGGCAGGCGTGATTGGCCTCAGCGCCGCGGTGGTGGCGGCGGAGGTCGCGATGTATGCGACCGCTGCCGAGCGTGAGAACGGGGCGGCGTTCGGGGCGGCCAACGTGTTCACTCGCATTATGGACGGCCCCGCGTCTGGCACGACGCTCGGCGCCATCTCCATGGTCGAGGCCATGCAGAAGCTCGCGATCTTTGTGGCGCTCATGAGCGCCCAGGCCGTGGTGCGTCACACCCGCCAAGACGAGGAGACTGGACGCGCGGAGCTCATCGGCTCCGGGGTCGTGGGGCGGCAGGCCCGCCTGACAGCGGCCCTCATCGTCGCCGTCGGAGCCAGCGTCATCGTGGGGGCGGGAGTGTCCCTCGCCCTCATGGGCCACGGGCTCCCCGTCGAGGGTTCTCTCGCCTCCGGCGCGGCGCTTGCAGGCATCGGTGCGTGCTTCGCCGCGGTCGCGGGTGTGGCTGCGCAAGTGTCGACGACCCAGCGCGGCGCGAACGGCCTCGCGGGGGCCGCGCTGGGGGTGGCCTTCCTGCTTCGGGCAGTTGGTGACGCCGCCGGAACGGTTGCCGCGAGCGGGGTCGAACTGATCAGTGCGTGGCCATCGTGGCTCTCTCCGCTCGGATGGGGGCAGCAGATGAGGGTCTTCCACCAAGACAACTGGGGAGTCCTTTGGCTCTTCGGCGTGCTCTTCGTCGGACTCGTCGCAGCCGCGTATGCGCTCGCGAACCGCCGCGACATGGGGGCGGGTCTCCTCGCCGCTCGCAAAGGCCCCGTGTCCGCGTCGCGCGGGCTGCTGAGCCCGTGGGGGCTTGCCGTTCGGCTTCACAGGTGGCCGCTCGTCGCTTGGGGTGCGGCGCTCGGGATTACGGGAGTCTCCTTTGGCTCGATGGGAGAGACCATGGAGCAATTCGCCGACGAAAATCCGCAGTATGCCGACTTCCTCTTGCGGATTGCTCCAGGGGCGTCCATCGGAGAGCTGTACTTCGCGCTGATCTTCGGGTTCATCGCCGTCGCCGCGTCTGGTTACACCATTCAGGCGCTCCTTCGCATGCGCGCCGAGGAGGCAAGCGGACGGCTCGAACCGATCCTGTCGACTGCCGTCGGCCGCACGGAATGGCTCGCAAGCCACGGCAGGATTGCGGTCGGCGGAACCGTTGCGCTGATGGTCGTGTGCGGCGGTGCAGCTGCCCTGAGCAACGGGGTCGCGAGTGGCGACTTTGGCGCGGGCTGGGGCGTGATGTCGGCCGCGGTCGTGCAGATTCCCGCTGTGTTGGCGCTTGGTGGCTTCGTGTTCGCAGCCTTCGCCCTCACCCCCAGATGGGCGGGACCACTCTCATGGGCGGCGCTCGCGGGCAGTTTCGTCGTGGGCCAATTCGGAGATCTGCTCAAGCTCCCTCAGGCCGTGGTCAACCTCTCCCCGTTCACCCATGTGCCCGCCGTTCCTGCCGAGACTCTTGCCATGGTGCCCGTCGTGGTTCTCCTCGGCGTCGCGGCGGTCTTCGTTGGCATCGGCATCGCGGGATTCCGGCGTAGGGACCTCGCCATCGCGGCCTGATGCGTGCGCCGTCGCGCGGGCCTTGACTAAAAGGACCGGGCGTCCCTAGCGCGATCGTGTCGTCTAGGAACCGAGTAGGAGTTCGGCGATCACCGCAGGAAGCGCATCGGCCACGTCGAGCGCCACGATGGGCCCGCCGCCTGAGGCCGCTTCCGCGGCCCGCGCATGGACCCAGGACGCCGCGGCGCCGGCATCGGCCGCCGAGAGCCCCGACGCCAGAAGCGCTCCAGCGATCCCCGCCAGCACGTCGCCCGAGCCCGCGGTCGCGAGCCATGCGGGAGCCTCATCAAGCTCGACGACCGCACCGCCAGCGGACGCGATGATGGTGCGCGATCCCTTGAGCAGCACCGTCGCGCGCGCCGTCTCCGCGAGGAGCCGCGCGTGGCCAGCCCTGTCGCGTTCGACGTCGGCAAGCGTGACGTCATGATGAATGGTCGCAAGGGCCCGCACCAGTTCTCGCGCGTGTGGCGTGAGCAGGACGCGATCAGGGGGAGTGTGGCGCGCGCCCGCCGCTCGCGACCGCACACACGCCTCCAGGGCCCCGGCATCGGCCACCAGGGGAGTGCCAGCGGCGATCGCGGCGCCGATGACGGCGTCCTGACCAGGGTGATCCGCGACGCCGCTGCCAACGACCCACGCGGAGGCGCCCGGCAGACGATCGGCGGCATCGGCCGAATCGTGGACGACCACCTCCGGCCGATGCGCCAGGACGAGGTCCTGCGCGCGGCGGGGGCCCACGTAGCGAACCATCCCGATGCCCGCTCGCGCGGCGCCGCACGCCACCAAGACGGCGGCTCCAGGGTAGGCCTCGGAGCCTGCGACGATGCCGAGCACCCCACGCGAATACTTGTCGTCACGCTCAGTCGGACGCGGCCATACGGAGGCCACCCAGTCACGATCCACGGAACTCATGCCCCTAGCGTGGCACGGTTGGCCGACAACCAGGCCTTTTGCGGGTGAGGAAAAGTCCGATGGCATGAAAGAATGTCCGCATGGCCACGCGAGAAATACGAGTGGTGGGCGACCCCGTGCTGCGCACCCCCTGTGAACCGATCACCGAGATTGACGACCGCGTGCGCGCGCTCGTCGAGGACCTCCTCGAGACCGTCGACCAGGATGGCCGGGCCGGACTGGCGGGCAATCAGATCGGCGTGAGCATGCGCGCCTTCTCGTGGAACATCGACGGCGACATCGGCTACGTGCTTAATCCGGAGATCGTGGAGAACGCCACGGAGTTCCAGGAGCTTTCCGAAGAGGGCTGCCTCTCGGTGCCGAGCCTGTGGTTCCCGTGCGAGCGCCCCGCGTATGCCAAGGCCGTGGGCACCGACTTGGACGGCAAGCAGGTGGTGGTTGAGGGCGAAGGCATTTGGGCCCGCCTGGTCAACCACGAGGTGGATCACCTCAACGGCAAGCTCTACATCGATCGACTCGCTAAAGAGGAGCGACGCAGGGCCATGAAGGAACTGCGCGCGCAGATCGAGGTCTAGAGAACGTCGACGCCCACGTCGGCCACGACGATGCGGCCAGCGGCCTCGGAAGCGGGAGCGGTCACCAGGCACCATGACGGGGCCGTGAAGGCCACCGTCACGTGAGCGGTGACGTGTGAACCCGTGATCTCGCCGCTGTCCGCGCTCAGGCCACTCGGCAGGTCCACCGAAACGATGATCGCGTCGGTCGGAATTCTGCCAACCAGGTGATCTGCGGGTGCACGTAACCCCGCCTCGCCGCCTAGCCCTGCGATTCCGTCGATGACCAGGTCGGCCTCGGCAAGCACTGCATCCGCGGCCCTAATCCCCGATTCGGCCACCGCGTTGAGAGGCCTGCCTCCGGCGGCGTCCAGGGCTTCTCTGCCACGCGCGTGCGCAGTAACGGTCACCTCGACACCGGTGACGTCCGCGCCATCGGCTGCGAGCAGCGCTCCCGCCAAGAGGGCATCGCCGCCGTTGCGCCCCGAGCCAGCCAGCACCACGATGTTGGAGTTGGGGACAAGCCGTCCAGCCTTGGTCAGCTCGTCCCTCACGACGCGCGCCACGGCTCGGGCCGCACGGTCCATGAGGGCGTCCTCGGGAGCGTGCGAAAGCGCCACCACCTCGGCTTCCTTGATCTGGGCCACGGTCATGGGTGCGGGCAGTGGTGCGCCGCTCGGTGCGGGGACTTCGGTGTCGTCTGTCACGTTCCCAGGGTGCCACGTGAACGACTGGGGCGCATACTCCGCGAACTCCCCGGGATCTCGGCCTGGGGAAGACACGCCATTCGCGCGTGTGACTGGCGCTTTTTGCGCCGCTGAGGCACGATAGACACACACCCGGTTAGCCGGACGCCTCGATAGGTCGTAGGGGAAGACGCACCTATCAGAAGGAGGGGTCATGGCCGCCATCACCCGTGGTGTTCTTTTCGTGCATTCAGCAGCCCGAGCAATGTGCCCTCACGTGGAGTGGGCGGCACAGTCCGTGCTGGGCTCACGCGGCACATTCGACTGGATTGACCAGCCCGCTGGCACCAGCCTGTTCCGCACCGAGGTCGCATGGCAGGGCCAGCAGGGCACCGGTGCGCGTCTCGCATCGGCGCTGCGCGGCTGGGAGCACTTGCGTTACGAAGTCACCGAGGATCCGTCCTTCGGCTGCGACGGCGCACGGTGGTCACACACGCCCTCGCTCGGCATCTTCCACGCTGTCACCGACGTGCACGGCAACATCCTTGTCCCCGAAGACCGCATCCGTTCCGCGATCGAAGAGGGCGGATCCATTACCGAGGTCAAGCGCGCCATGGATCTCGCGCTTGGCACCGCATGGGACGACGAACTCGAGCCGTTCCGGTATGCGGGCCACGGAGCACCCGTCAGGTGGCTCCACCGCGTCGGCTAGCGATGGCAGGCGGCGCTACGGCGTCGTGAACACCAAGGCGACATTGTGTCCGCCGAACCCGAACGAGTTATTGATGGCCGCGAGGTCGCCCGATGCGGGCATCGCCCGCGGGGTGTCACGCACGAGGTCGACCTCGAGCTCGGGGTCGGGATTTTCGACGTTGATCGTCGGGGGTGCGAGGCGGTCACGCAGGGCGAGGATCGTGAATACGGACTCGAGGGCGCCGGCACCACCCAGCAGGTGGCCCGTCATCGACTTGGTGGCACTCAGGAGCACGTTGTCGCCGTGCGAGCCCATGATGCCGCGGATGCCGCGGGCCTCGACCATGTCGCCGGCAACGGTTGACGTTGCGTGCGCATTGACGTGAATGATGTCGGCAGGTGCAAGGCCAGCACGCTCTAGCGCAAGCTTCATGGCCCGCGTCTGGCCCGCGCCTTCGGGGTCAGGAGCGGCAATGTGATACGCGTCGGAGGTCATTCCGAGGCCGGCGACGCGAGCGTAAATGTGGGCACCGCGAGCGAGCGCGTGCTCCTCGGATTCGAGCACCAGGATGCCCGATCCCTCTCCAAGCACGAAGCCGTCCCTGCCCGTGTCATACGGGCGGGAGGCGCGAGCCGGGTCGTCATTTCGCTTGGAAAGTGCCTTCATCGCGGCAAAAGCGGAGATGGGGAGCGGGTGAATTGCCGCCTCGGTGCCACCCGCAACCACCACGTCGGCGCGGCCCGATTCGATCATCTCGAAGGCCATGCCGATCGCCTCGGCTCCCGAGGCACACGCGGACACCGGAGCGTGGGCACCGGCCCGGGCACCAATCTCAAGCTCGACGTAAGCGGCGGGAGAGTTGGGCATCAGCATGGGCACCGTCATGGGGAGGACGCGCGAGGCGCCCTTCTCCTTGACGGTGTCCCATGCCGAAAGCAATGTCCACACCCCGCCGATTCCCGAAGACACCACAGCGCCAAGCCGCTCGGGGTCTACCTCAGGCGACCCGGCATCGGCCCATGCCTCGCGTGTGGCGATAATCGCCATCTGCGCGGACGGGTCCATGCGCTTGATCTCGGGACGGCTCAACACCTCTTCAGGGTTCACTGCCAGTTGGCCCGCAAAGTTCACGGGCATGCCGTACTTCTCGGCCCAGTCGTTGTCCAGGGTGCGTACGCCGGAACGCCCAGCGAGCGCGCCTGCCCACGTGCTAGCCACGTCCCCGCCGAGCGGGGAGGTGGCGCCTAGACCGGTGACAACAACTGCCATGGTGATACTCCGTGGGGGACGAGGGGAGAGGGGGTGGAAAGTGGTTAGGCCTGAGCCGACGTGATGTACGAGACGGCGTCGCCAACGGTGACAAGGTTCTTGACCTCTTCGTCAGGGATGCGCACGTCGAACTTTTCCTCAGCCAGCGTGACGATCGTCATCATCGACAGCGAGTCGATGTCGAGGTCGTCCGTGAAGGACTTGTCGAGCTGCACGTCGGCGGCGTCGACTCCGGTCTCTTCGACCACGATTTCTGCGAGGCCCGCGAGGACTTCCTGCTCTGAGAGAGCCATCTGATTTTCTCCTTGGGTTATGTGATGCCGCTGTGGCATCCGAACTAGGGGCGAACGTCTACCGAGGGTAGCGCCGCATGGCCCACCGTTACGGCAGGACGATCACTTGCGCGGCATATACGAGGCCCGCGCCAAATCCGATTTGAAGTGCGATATCGCCCGACTTCACGGCGCCATCGCGGTACAAACGTTCCGTTGCCAGGGGAATCGATGCCGCCGAGGTGTTGCCCGAGTCGACGATGTCGCGGGCGATCGCGACGCCCTCACGCAGGCCAATCTTCTTCACCATCTGATCGATGATGCGCATGTTGGCCTGGTGCGGGATGAAGGCGTCGATGTCGTCGGGTGTGAGCCCCGCCGCGTCGATCGCCTTGCGCGCGATCTCGGGCATGTCGAAGGCCGCCCATTTAAAAACGCTGGGACCTTCCTGGCGGAGGGTCGGGAAGGGGGCGCCGTCGCGGACCTCGGTCCACGAGCTGGTTTGGCCGACGAGATCGGCGCCCGCGCCATCGGATCCCCAAATCGTGGGGCCGATGGCCGGCGTGTCGGACGGGCCGATGACGACTGCGCCCGCTCCGTCGCCCAACAGGAACGAGATCGACCGGTCGGTGGGGTCGATGTAGTCGGACATCTTCTCCGCGCCAACGACAAGCACGTAACGGCTTTGGCCGGCACGCACCAGCGCGTCTGCCTGGCCGATGCCGTAGCAATACCCCGCACACGCGGCGGAGATGTCGAAGGCGGCCGCGGGAGTCGCGCCGAGGCGGTCCGCTAGAACGGGCGCAGCACCAGGAGTGATGTGGGGGAACGTGATGGTCGAAATGATGATCGTGTCGAGATCCGAGGCCTCGATGCCGGCGTTCGCGATGGCCTCACGAGCGGCTCGCTCGGCAAGGTCGATCATCTCGGTGCCTTCGGCGGCACGCACACGTGTGGCGATCCCCGTCATCTTGCGGATCCACTCGTCCGACGAGGCGATCGGTTCGATGATGTCCGCGTTTGGCACCACCATCTCGCCGCGGGCGACACCCAGACCCATCACGCGCGAAAACTCGGGTCCCTTGGTGACCTTTATGGTGCCTGTCATGCCACGCTCCTTGCGAGTTCAAGGGCGGCCGCAAGGTCGTCCGGGGTCTTGAGCGCCACTGCGGGGACGCCTTTCATGGAGCGCTTGGCGAGGCCCGTGAGCACGCCGCCAGGCGCAAGTTCGATCATCCCCGTCACGCCGAGAGTAATCAGCGTATCCATACACATGTCCCACCGCACCGGACGCGCGACTTGGGCGACCATGCCAGCAACCGCATCGTCGCCCGTGGACACCTCGCTGCCATCGGCGTTGGTGAGAAGGGCAACGGTGGGGTCGTGCCGCGCGACGAGTGCCGCAGCCTCGGCGAGCACGGGAAGCGCGGGCGCCATGTATCGCGTGTGGAAGGCCCCCGCGACCTGCAATTCGATAACCCGTGCACGTGACGGGGGATCCGCGACGAGCGCGGCGATCGCTCTTGTCGACCCAGCGGCGACCACCTGGCCACCGCCGTTCATGTTAGCGGGGGTGAGGTCGAGCGCGAGGAGCTTCTCGGCGATCTCGGATTCGTCGCCGCCAAGGATCGCGGCCATCGAAGTGGATTCGGTCGCTGCCGCGGCGGCCATGGCGACGCCTCGAGTCCTGACGAGAGACACGGCATCGGCAGGGGACAGGACGCCCGCCACTGCAGCGGCGGAGAATTCGCCCACCGAGTGGCCCGCCACGACGCCAGGAGAGACGCCTTCGAGCGCCGCGTATGAGGCAAGGGCGAAAGCGACGAGTAGCGGCTGTGCCACGGCGGTGTCGCGGATGGTGTCCGCATCGGCCGTGGTTCCGAGGGCGATCAAGTCGAGACCTGAGGCCTCAGAGGAGAGTTCAAGCGAGGCGCGCGACGCGGGCACGTCAAGCCAGGGGAGGAGCATTCCTGGGGATTGCGCGCCCTGGCCGGGACAGACGATGGCAAGCATGTGTCAAGACTGCCTCATCGGCGGCGACTTTCCGCGCCACGAGGGTACCGACTTCCGCAACCGAACTTGGAGGTTACCTACAAAAGCGCACGGCCCGCGTCGCGCAAGCGACCGAGGGCGAATGCCACCTCGAGCACATGAGCGTCGCGTGTCGAGAGCACGTCCCAGCCTGTGAGGTCTGAGACCTTTTTGAGGCGGTACCTCACGGTATTGGCGTGCACGAACATCGTGCGGGCCGATAGCTCAAGCGAGCGACCGCAGTCGAGGAAGGTCGCTACGGTTTCTTGTAGAGAACCTCCAGCCCTGGCAATGGGGTCGTATGCGATCGAGATCAGGCGATCTCTCGCGCTGGCATCGCCGACCAAGACTCGCTCGGGGAGGAGGTCGTCGGCGAATACGGGCCGGGGCGTGAGGGACCATGCGGGCGCAGCGACGACGCCTGCAAATGCGGCGCGTGTCGACCGCGCCACCTCGAGCAGGGTCACCGAGGGAGGGCCGATGACGACGGGCCCGGGGCCAAAGCTCTCCATGATGCTTCCCGCGAGTTCTCCCAGGTCGTGGTCCGATCGGGCGATCACGATGAGGTCTTCTCCGTGGATTCCCACCATGGCTCCCGCAGCCGCGCGGCGCATGGACCGGCGAACCTCGGCGGATTGAGTTTCGCCAAGCGCCCCGTGCGTCCTGCCCACCATGACGAGGGTCGGTCCGGGCTTCCACCCGAGGGCCGCGGCGCGTGACGGCAAGTCATCGTCGACCTCGCCTCGTACCAACGCGTCGACGACGAGCGCCTCGAGACGCGCGTCCCAGGCCCCTCTGGTCTCGGCGGCACGTGCATAGACCTCGGCGGCGCTGAACGCGACTTCTCGCGAGTAGCGGAGGATCGCTTCGCGAAGATGGGCCTCGCCCCCGACGGCCGCGAGCTCGTCGGCGTGTTCCTCGACCACATTGACTACGGTCCGCACGATGCTCAAGGTGTGCTGAAGCGACACCGAGCGAGTGAGTTCGGGGGGCGCCGCCGCGAAGATCTCAAGAGCGCCACGATAGGTCTCGGTCGGATTCGCGTACCACGTGACAAAGGAGGTGATGCCTGCCTGGGCAACGGTCCCAACCCATGAGCGTTCTTGAGCGGGGAGTTCGCCAAACCACCTGTAGTGCGTGTCGAGTTCGCGCAACGCCGCAGTGGCGAGTTTTCCAGTGCCAGCCTTGAGCCGACGCAGGGTTTCGTGCCGTACGTCGACCGGTGCCACCATGGGTTAAGCATAAGTGCAGGTTGTGTAGATTACACAACTTCCTGCCCCCCATTTGGGGGGCAGGAAAAGCGGCGAACCCGTACAAAACGGAACCGGGTGGTGTGGGACGAGCTTTCCCAGTTGAGGAATTCACAGTTGGCGTCTCTTGGTCCACGGTCGCCAAGCGGGTTCACGGAGTGATCGCTATCCTGGTGGCGAAAGCGAAGGTGGGAAAACCATGATCGCCAAGCCACGGCCGCTACTCGGATCCCTGCTCGGACTGCTACTCGGAATAGTGGTCGTCGCGTTGCTCTGGCAATTGGGGGTAGTGCCGCCGGATCGGGTGGTCCTGTTTGGTGTTCTCGCTGTCACGACCCTGCTTGTGACGGTCATCCTGACGCAGCGCGTCGCGCTGGTCCGCAAGCGCTTTGTCACGGTCGCGGTGGTGTGCGGGCTCATGGGGGGTTTCGCTATCGCGGGCATTCCTGACGCCGTCGCAGGCGGATCGATTTCCGATGGTTGCTCGGCGAGCGGAACCTCGTCAATCGATAGCAGGACTCCCGACGACACGTCTATAGCGGATCCGTTTGATATCGCCCGCACCGATTCGGTCGCATGGACGGGGGAGTCGACCGGGGTCTTCACCGACTGGAACAGCGCGATTGGTATCGACGTCGGCGGGTTCCCCGTGAAGATCTGGAGCGGAAGCTCGGCGAACGAGGACAGGAAGCAATCAAACTCAGGCGTTGAAGACGTCGCGGGCTACCTTGCGGACATCGAGGACAGCACGGGCGCCAAGCTCGCGGGGACGTACCACGTCTACGGGAAGCTCGATGCTGCGGAGGGCGGGTGCACCATGAGCGCGTACGTGCGGGTCGAGGGAGAGGGAGCGTTCGCTGGCACGGTAAATATCGGGCTGTGGGTCGCTCTCGCGACGTTGATCATCGTCATTCTCATCATGTCCGTGGTGGTCCGACGCTCGATCTCCAGGTCGGTCGTAGCGGCTGGCCCAGCGACGATCGCCACGAGTACGTCCGCTCCGACGCCGCCACAGGCGCCCTCGCCGATACCGACGCAGACGCAGACGCCGACGCCGATACCGACGCAGGCGCAGCTACAGGCGCCCTCGCCGACGGAACACATGCCGACTGAGGGATCCAACCCTGTGCCCAACGAGGGGGTTGACAAGCCCAACGCGGATGACACCCCCGCGGGCTAGGGGCCTTCGCCCTCCCGATGCTGCTGGCTAGGAGTCGCCGCCCGAATTGCCAGAGGTGCCCTTGGTGACGTCGTGGAGTTCGTAGCGTTCGATTGCTCGAGCGGTGGTTCCTGCGGGAACCTCACCCTTGCGCTCGAGTCGCTGCAAGACGCGTGCCGCGGTCGAGGGGCCATCGATATTGAAGAACCTCCGCGCGGCCTGGCGCGTGTCCGAGAACCCGAAGCCGTCCGCTCCGAGTGTCGCGAAGTCGCCTGGAATCCACGCACGGACCTGGTCGGGAACGAGGTGGTCAAAGTCGGTGGTCGCCACGAATGGGCCGGTCGTCCCGGCAAGCCGCTGCGTGAGGAAAGGCTCACGAACGGGACGCTCGGGATACAGGAACGCATCGCGTTCGCATTCGAGTGCCTCGCGCCTCAGTTCCGACCATGACGTCACGGACCACACGGTGGCGCGGACGTTCCAGTGGGCGGCCAAGAGTTCTTGAGCTTCAAGTGCCCACGGCACGGCGACGCCCGACGCGAGGATCTGCGCCGAGGGGCCATCTCCTGGCAGCGGGTCCGCCACCTTGTGGATGCCCTTGACGATGCCCTCGATGTCCACGTCCTCGGGCTCAGCGGGCTGATGGATCGGCTCGTTGTACACAGTGAGGTAGAACATGACGTCTTGATCGCGACCGTCACCGGGCCCATACATGCGTTCGATGCCGTCACGCACGATGTGCCTGATCTCGTAGCCGAACGCGGGGTCATACGTGACGATCGCCCTGTTGGTGCCCGCGATCAGGGGAGAGTGGCCGTCGGCGTGCTGCAGGCCTTCGCCAGTGAGCGTCGTGCGGCCCGCAGTGGCGCCGATGATGAAGCCGCGCGTCATCTGGTCACCCGCGGCCCAGAACTGGTCGCCGGTGCGCTGGAATCCGAACATCGAATAGAAGATGTAGACGGGCACCATCGGCACGCCATGCGTCGCATACGACGTTCCGACCGCCTGGAAAGCGGCGGCGGAACCGGCCTCGTTGATGCCCGTGTGCATGATCTGACCCTGCTCGGACTCCTTGTAGGAGAGCATGAGCTCGCGGTCGACAGGCAGGTAGTTCTGACCCTGCGTGTTGAAGATCTTGGCGGTGGGGAAGATCGAGTCAAGGCCGAACGTGCGCGCCTCGTCGGGGATGATCGGGACGATGCGCTGACCGAAGCTCTTGTCCTTGATGAGGTCCTTGAGCAGGCGCACAAAGGCCTGAGTCGTCGCGACCTGCTGCTTGCCAGAACCCTTGGCCAGGAGGTCGTAGACCGCGGGGTCCGGCATCTCGATGGGCTCGCCCGAAACTCGACGTTCGGGCACAAAACCGCCCAGGTCAGTCCTGCGCTCCAGCATGTACTGGATCGCGGGATCGTCCATTCCGGGGTGGTAATAAGGCGGGTTGTAGGGGTCCGCGTCGATCTGCTCATCCGTAAACGGAATGCTGAACGTGTCGCGCAGCACCTTGAGGTCTGCGGCGGCGAGCTTCTTCATCTGGTGAGTCGAGTTGCGCGCCGCGAAGTTGGTGCCGAGGCCGTATCCCTTGATCGTCTTCGCCAGGATGACGGTGGGCTTGCCATTCTTCTCGGTGGTCGCCTTGGCGTACGCGGCGTAGAGCTTCTGGTAGTCGTGGCCACCGCGCTTGAGTGCCCAGATCTCGTCGTCCGTCATGTCGGAAACGAGTTCCTTGGCACGCGGGTCCCCGCCAAAGAACTGATCGCGAATGAACGCGCCCGATTCCGCGCGGTACGTCTGGAAGTCGCCGTCGGGGACCGTGTTCATGAGGTTGACGAGGGCTCCCTCGTCGTCGCGAGCAAGAAGCGGGTCCCAGCTGCGGCCCCAAACCACCTTGATGACGTTCCAGCCTGCACCGCGGAAGAAGGCCTCGAGCTCCTGGATGATCTTGCCGTTTCCACGAACCGGACCGTCGAGGCGCTGCAAGTTGCAGTTGACGACGAAGGTGAGGTTGTCGAGCTTCTGGCTTGCCGCGAGCTGAAGCATTCCGCGGCTTTCCGGCTCGTCCATCTCGCCGTCGCCAAGGAACGCCCACGTGTGCTGTTCCGACGTGTCCTTGAGGCCGCGGAGCTTCAGGTATCGATCGGTCCAGGCCTGGTAGATCGCCGATGCCGGGCCTAGGCCCATCGAGACAGTGGGGAATTCCCACAGGTCGGGCATGAGGCGCGGGTGCGGGTAGGACGACAGTCCGCGTCCGGGGCCCGACTTCTCCTGTCGGAACGAGTCAAGGTCGTCTTCGGTGAAGCGACCCTCGACAAGGCCGCGCGCATAGACGCCTGGTGCGGCGTGGCCCTGGAAGTAGATGTGATCGCCGCCGCTCGGGTGGTCCTTGCCCTTGAAGAAGTGGTTGAGTCCCACTTCGTAGAGCGTGGCCACCGAGGCGTATGACGAGATGTGTCCGCCGACGCCCTTGCCGGCCGCCTGGGCGCGGGTCACCATGACTGCCGCGTTCCAGCGGATCCAGCCGCGGTAGCGACGCTCGAATGGCTCATTTCCGGGGTACACAGGCTCGTTGTCAGCGTGAATCGTGTTGACGTACGGCGTGTTGAGGCTGAGCGGAACCGACAGTTGCTTGCCCGCGGCGTGCTCGACCATGCGGTCGATCACGTACTCGGCGCGCGTCGCACCCCGTTCCTCGATCAGCCCGTCAAGCGACTCAAGCCACTCGTTGGTCTCTGACGGGTCTTTGTCGATCGCTCCGTGTTGTGCCACAGGGGACCTTTCGTAGGGGCGCAGGGTGTCGCGCCACGGGATGCGGATGCGTGGATGCGGGGATTCCGCGTACACCAACATTCTTGTCACATCCGGGCGCAATGTCACGCCAGGGGAGGGGCTCAGGCATCGTAGCGGTGTGGGAACAGTTCGCTTTGGTTGTCCCGCGCCGTTGCGACCGACAGCGCTCGCACCGTACTGTGGTGCAAACGAGCACCTATCGCGGGTGCTCCCGGATGAAAGAGGTACGCAGGCCGTGGCCACCACAGAGGGCTCGGAGACGCTAGACGCCTCCGCAGTGTCACGACTTGGGCTCAACCCCGGCATGGTCGTGCAAGAATTCGGATTTGACGCAGACGTGTGCGAAGCGCTGAGGGCGGGTATCGAAGCCGCAACAGGTGAGAAGCTCGTTGACGAGGACTTCGGGGACGTGACCGATTTTGCGATCGTGTGGTTCCGCGACGGAGACGATGATCTCGCCGACTTGCTGATGGATGTTCAGGCGCTCCTCGACTCGGGAAGCCAAGTCTTGCTCTTGACTCCCAAGCCGGGCCGCACCGGACACGTTCCGCCGCATACTGTCCAAGAAGGCTCGTCGCTCGGAGGCATGCACGCCACGTCGACGTTCGTCGTTGACGCCGACTGGGCCGCGACCGTGCTTGTTGAAAAGGGCCGCTCGAAGTGACCCACCGGCTGGTAGGCCTGCCAGCGCCCGACTTCACGCTTCTCGACCAGGACGGCATTGCCGTGTCGGTCGAGAGCTTGCGCGGAGCCGAGGCTCTCTTGGTCTTCATCCCGTACGCGTTCTCGCCGGTATGTACCTATGAGATCGAGCAGTTGCGCGATGCCAAGGACCTCTCGGCCACTAATGCGCGAATCATCGTGATCGACTGCGACTCCACGTTTGTCAATCAAGAGTGGGCGTACCAGAACAAGTTCGAGGGAACGCTTCTGAGCGACTTCTGGCCGCACGGAGTGGTCAGCAGGAAGTACCGGGTCTTCGACGAGGAACTTGGCCGCGCCAAGCGGTGTTCGTTCCACATCGATGCCGATGGGATCGTCGATTGGGCGCTGGAAAGCCCCAAAGGAGATGCCCGTGATCTCACGGAATACCGCAAGGTTCTTGGCCTGATCGGCTAGTCTCACGACGCCGCATAGGCAGAGTGCTTCATCGGTGGCCCGCCGATAGGGAAGAATGGGCGTGGGGCCCTTAGCTCAGTTGGTTAGAGCACTGCGCTTACACCGCAGGTGTCATCGGTTCGAGTCCGGTAGGGCCCACGGAGGGAGTCACGATGGCGTTGGGACAGTTGCGCGAGATTGTCAGCGGCAGCAAGTACGACGCCTACGCCAAGCGCACGGACGGAATACTGCTCGCGCTGGGATTTGTGTTCCTCGTGCTGTGGACGCTCGACACCATCCAGCCTGACTTGCCGAGTCCGGTGCCCGGGCTCATTACCTCGCTTATTTGGCTGATCTGGCTCGCGTTCGTTGCGGATCTGGTAACGCGCATCGCATTGGCCCATAGTTCGTGGCGGTTCATTCTCAAGCACCCGCTCGACATCCTCGCCGTGTTGGTTCCGGCGCTGAGGCCACTCAAGATCCTCTCGGTCTTCACCAGCGGCTCCAAGGTGTTGCGGGGCCGCGGCGCGCTCAATGCGACAAGGGCGGTCGCGCTTTCTGCAGCCTTGTTGATCTGGATCGGGGCCGTCGCGATCTTGGGAGCCGAGCGTGATGTGGTCGATTCCAACATCTCTGGCTTTGGCGACGCACTGTGGTGGGCGCTCGTAACCACCACGACCGTCGGCTATGGCGACCTCTTCCCGGTGACCATGACCGGGCGCATCGTCGCTGGCGCGCTCATGGTGGTCGGAATCTCCCTCATCGGTGTGGTGACCGCCTCCGTTGCCGCGTGGTTCGTACGTCTCACGACGGCAGAGTCGGATGAGCGCGACGAGGCCTCGATCGCCAAGAATGAGCTAGAGATCGGTCGACTGCACGACAAGATTGATGTGCTGGAGACAAAGATCGACAGGCTCTTGGCCCCGCGTGATGTGAAGGAGAAGTGATGACCACCGTCGCCGATGTCGTGGCGTGGGCAGAACGCCGCTATCCGCCCGCGCTTGCTGAGGATTGGGACACGCCAGGACTGTCGGTAGGGGATCCCCACCGGGTCGTACGGCATGTGCGGTTCGCGGTTGACCCCACGATCGCCGTGGCTCGTGAGGCGATCGCGAAGGGGGCCGACATGCTCATCACTCACCACCCGCTCATGCTGCGCGGCGTCACGACAGTTGCCGCGAATACCGCCCAAGGCGCCGTGGTCCACGCCCTTATCGGCAACGGCTGCGCACTGTTCGCGGCTCACACGAACGCCGATGCGGTCGACGGGGGAGTCGCCGAGGCGCTTGCGCTCGCGATCGGGATGAACGTTGAGGGGCCGCTCGTACCCGTCGCCCCTGGTTCGATGGATGGCACAGGGCGCATCGGGACCATCGCGTCGATGTCCCTGAGCGATTTTGCCGCGCGCGTTGCCTCCGCACTGCCCGCCACCGCAGGCGGCGTGCTGTTCGCGGGGGATCCCGACGGAATGGTCATGAGTGTCGCCGTTGTTGGTGGTTCAGGAGGTTCGTTCGTCGGCGATGCCGCGTCGGCAGGTGTCGACGCGTTCGTCACAGCGGATATGCGCCACCATCCCGCGACCGATGCACGCGAGGCGGCCACGCTCAACGGCGGCAAGCCCTATCTCGTCAGCGTGTCCCACGCCGCGTCCGAGTCGTTGTGGCTTCACGAGGCGGCCGACGAGTTGGCTCAGGCGCTCGAGGTGACCACCTCGGTCAGTACGCTTAACACCGATCCATGGACTGGCCACGTGCCGTCCACCACTTAAGGAGACACCGTGCCCAAGGCCCCAGCAGCGGACCAACTGCGGTTGCTGACCGTTCAGGAGCTCGACACGCAAGCCGACCAGGCCCGCCATCGCCTCGAATCGCTCGAGTCGAAGGCGGAACTCGCGACCCTTCTCGGTCGTGAGAGCGAATTGACGGGCCGGCGCATCGAGGCCGACACTGCGATCTCGGACCTCAAGCGTGAGGTGACCAAGGTCGAGGACGACGTGCAGTCGGTGCGTGCGCGCGCGGAACGAGACAACAAGCGCCTGCTTTCGGGCGGAATGACGCCCAAGGAGCTTCAGGCGTTGCAGTCCGAGGTTGAGGTTCTGGCCAAGCGCCAATCGGACCTCGAAGAGATCGAGCTTGATGCGATGCAGCGTCTCGAGGACGCGGAATCGGTCGCCGACGGCGTGGTCGCCGAGGCCGCGATCATCGCGGCCGCCCTCGCCGATGTGCGTGCGCGTGTCGAGTCGGAATCGGGCGCAATCGAGGCCGAACTCGCTGGCATCGTTCGCGACAGAATGAACGCGACGTTCAACCTCGATGAGGCGCTGCTCGCGCTGTATGAGAAGCTGCGTGCCTCCAACGGAGACTCGGGTGCCGCGGCGCTCACGCGCGGAACGTGCCAGGGGTGCCACATGAGCCTCAACCCCTCCGACCTCGCGGCCATCGAGGCAAAGACTGCAGATGAGATCGTGCGTTGCGAGGAGTGCGACAGAATCCTCGTGCGCGGGACCACGGCGTGAGTGGGGGCGGTATCGCGTCCTCCGAGGTCGACCCTCGCAAAGCATTGCTCGATATAGCCGGGGTGGACCTACTGTCTCCCCTGACGATCGTGTTCGTTCGCCACGGGGTGACCGACATGACGGTCACCCACCAGTTCTCGGGATGCGACGAGCCTGGACCAAGCCTGAACGCCACGGGTCGAGTGCAGGCGGCGAAGGCCGCCGACGCGGTGTACGACATCGGCCGCCGCACGTGGTCACAACTGCCCAGCGTGTCGCGCGTCGTAGCCTCGCCGATGACCAGAACCCAGGAGACCGGCGGCTCGATTGGGCGCAGGCTTGGCCTGCTCGTCGAGACCGAGTCGCTGCTTCGCGAGGTCACGTTCGGTCGCTGGCAGGGGCTGACGGGCGACGAGATTGTGCTCGCCGATGGTGATGCCCTGCACCGGTGGCGCTTTGGTGAAATTGCCGCACCAGGCGGAGAGTCCATGGGGGACGTGGGGGAGCGCTTGGATGAGGCTTTGCGCGGATTCGCGGTCGAACATGCGCGCTTGAGTGCCGAGGGCGACGATAGCGAGCGCGCTTGGGCGGCGGTTGCTCACGCCGTCGCGATCAAGTCGGCCGTCGGCGTTTCCCTGGGGATTGACCTGCGTTCGTGGGGCGCCATCTGGCCCCAGCCGGCTTCTCTCACGATCATGCAGTTGCGTGTCACACGCGATGGCGACATCGCGGAGAGGCACCTTCTGTGCCTCGGCGCGCCCACCGAATAGCGCAAGGTTTCAAGGAGGCATTTCGTGTCCGTAGCGTGGATGGCACCAGTTCCCGTGTGGAGGGAGCCGATGTGGGCATCAATCCTGCGTGCGGGAGTCCGCCTGGCACTTGCGGTCGTGTGGGCCGTGGGCGCCGCGCTGGCACCATGGTGGTGGCTTGCCGTGATCCTGCAGATCTTTGCTGCTCTTGCGCTCGCTCACACGGTGCTTGCAGTGGCAAACCGTGTGAAGAACCGTGGCGTTCTGCTGCAACTCATGGGGTCCGGCACTCTTGAGTGGCCACAGTCCTACCAAGAGGCGTGGCTGCGACGTCCAGGCGATTATGCCGACGGCACCGTCATCGAGGTAGTGCCTGTGGATCCCATTCCGGTGAGGGCTCCCGCAGCCCCGCACGTCACGCTGGTCGGCGCGACTCACGGGATCGAGCGACTCCCTCTGTACCGGCGCACCGTGGCCGAATTCATGGATGTGGTCAACGCGTATCTCGCGCCTCGAGGGGCCAAGCTCGTCGATCAAGGCACGGTGCATAAACCCCGCGAACGCAACGCCGACTAATCGCCGATGATGAGCGTGAGTTCATCGGGCCCCGCGGAGCGTGCCACGAGCGAGAGGTCGACGAGGTGTGTCCCCACCATCGCCGCGGCCGCGTCCGCGACGTCCGATGATGTGGCCGGAACGGCGTCGAGAGTCAGCAGGTGAGCGGTGAGCAGCCCCCGCGCGTGTTTGGCCATGTGGCTCACGACCGAGCGCGTGCCATTGCGATCCCGAAGGACCTTGACCACGACCCAGGGAGCATCAGTAGGCCGCCACGCCGCCACATAGGAGCTCGAACGGCAGTCCACCACCACTGAATCGCCCGCGAGGGGATCGAGGGCGGCATCGAGGTAACGCCGCCAGAAGCCCGTCAGCGCCCCGAGACGAGGCATCGTGGTCGACATGGACAGGCGATAGGCAGGGATCTTGTCCATGGGCGAGAGGGCGCCCCACAGCGCGGAAACAATGCGAACGCGATCATGAGCGCGAGCCAGCATCCGCGCGTCCCACATCGAAGCCTGAGCGGCCTCGTACAGCACGCCGGTGTAGACCGTGGCTGCGGGTGCGGACGGGTTGGACCACAGCGTGGTGTTCCTCGACACCTCGGGGGCGAGCGAAGCTCCGACGCCGAGGGCGGCCATCGCGCCTCGCGTGCCGCTCACACGAACGAGAGTGTCGCCCACCCGGCGCCTGGGGTCGGATAGTCCGGGGTGACTCAGGGCGCTCAGACTCACGGGCGCGCCTTTGGCGGGCGCCAACTTGCCTTCCGAGGGAGGCAGCAGGATGAGCATGACCCCAGGATATCGACGCGTTGGCATGTCCTTTACCCGGTTCATCGCTGTTGCGGGGCTTGCGGACGAACACGAGCCGTGGCTGACCGCGTAGTGTGGTGGCGCGGATGAGTTGGCCAGGCGGTCGCGTTGCGGGGAAACCCGTGCCGAGGAACGTCCGGGCTCCGTAGAGCAGGGTGATGGTTAACAGCCACCCGGGGCGACCCGCGGGAAAGTGCCACAGAAAATAACCGCCTCCGGTTTAGGCCGGCGGTAAGGGTGAAAAGGTGAGGTAAGAGCTCACCGCGTCGCTGGTGACAGTGGCGGTCACGGTAAACCCCACCCGGAGCAAGACCAGACAGGATGCGTTTGAGGGCTGCTCGCCCGAGCATCTGGGTAGGTTGCTAGAGGCGTGCGGCAACGTACGTCGTAGATGGATGGCCGCCCGTCGTGCCCCGTGCACGACGACAGAACCCGGCGTATCGGCCAACTCATCCGCTTTCACAGAGCTGCCCGGGCAGACGCCCTCGCGCTCCTCGGGGCGGAGCGATACGCTCACTTGCATGAGTGACAAACTCATGCGGTTCCACGACCTGGACGCCCTGCGCGCCGTCGCGATGTCCCTCGGCATCGTCTTCCACTCGATAGTCCAGTTTGTGCCGTACCGGCCGGCGGGCGACTCCGCCGACAACGTGATGGGCGACATCATCGACCTCCTTCACGGCTTTCGCCTGCCGCTGTTCTTCCTCCTGAGCGGTTACTTCATGGCGGTGCTCATCGCTCGCAGGGGCCTGGCGCGCACCGTAGGCCAGCGGGCCCTGCGCATCGGGGTTCCGTTCGGGATCGCGGTGGTGACGATCATCCCGTTGCTCGAGTGGGTGGGTACCAAGGTATACACGTGGATTATCAGGGAGGGGCGGTTTGACTTCGCGGCGGTGGCCGACACCACAGGGGAGAACGGTGACATCGGACTTGCTCACTTGTGGTTCCTGTGGTTTCTGCTCATTTTCATCGCGATCGCAGCAGTCCTCGTGCTGATGGCGCGCGCCATCCGACGTGTGTCGCCGCGCCTTGAGCTGCCGGGTTGGCTGGGAACGGTCACCATCGCCGCGCTGATCGTCGTGCCCGTCATCACAGAAGCGACGGCGCGAAGCGAGGAGTTCGGTCCGCCGACCGACAACTCGTGGACGCCAGGCATCGGCATCCTCGCGTACTACCTGGCGTTCTATGGCGTCGGCGCGCTTCTGTACGGACGGACCTCGGGTGATGGCGAACCGGCGATATACCGGCTACGCAGGTGGTGGCCCGTGCTACTCGTGGTCGGTGCGGGCGCGCTCTACCCAGTGGGGGCAGTCATGACCTCGACTCCTGTGGTCGGCGCGCTCGCCGAGGTGGCGTACGCGTGGATCATGGCATTCGGACTGATGGGCCTGTTCAAGGCGGTGTTCGCGAAGGAGCGCTTCTGGGTGCGATACGCGTCAGACTCCTCGTACTGGCTGTATATCGTGCACTTGCCCGTGGTGTTTGCGCTTCAAGGTGTCTTCGCCTTCACCGACTGGCCGGGTGCAATCGAGGCCGCACTGATCTTCGCCATCACGGTGTCCTCGATGTTGATCGTGTACGCCGTTGCCGTTCGCTACACGCCGCTCGGGTGGCTACTCAATGGCAAGCGGACGTTGAGCAACGACCGGCGCGCGGTCCGCGGCGGCTCGGTGGCCCGGCAGGCACCGCACGTCACCGTCGCGAGTTGATGGCGAAACTCTCCGCCTGACCCATGACGGCGACGGCAAACTCATCCGCCTTCGGGGGTTGCTCCGTGCGAACGCACGTCAGCCGAGCCGGACGCGTTCCCCGTCGCGCGGTACGACCGCGAGCCAGCCCAGTTCGGACCGCACCCGCGCGGCCAATTCCGCCGAGGACTCCGGCTCGCCGTGGACCACGTAGAGGACCTTGGGCGGTGACGGAGTACCCGCGAGCCAGCCGAGGATCTCGTCGGCATCGGCGTGCACCGAGAAGGCGTCGATCTGGGCGATCTCGGCCCGCACTGGAATGTACCGACCGTGCATCTTCACCTCGGTCGCGCCGTCGACCAGGCTCCGGCCGCGCGTACCTGCGGCCTGGAAGCCCACGAGCACGACGGAACTGCGGTGGTCAGGCAAGAGGTGACGCAGGTGATGCACGACCCGTCCTCCGCTCGCCATGCCGGAGGCGGAGACGATGATGCAGGGAGCCGCCGGCCTGTTCAGGGCCTTCGACTGCTCGACGGTACGCGCCTCCCTGACGTCATGCGGGTCGAGTACTCCCGGCTCGAGATCCGTCCGGAACTCGGGACTGCCATCGGCGAGCGCGCGCCGATAGACGCCCAGCGCGGCCAGTGCCATCGGACTGTCGACGTACACGGGGACCCGCGGGATCCGGTCCGCATCCATGAGACGGTCGAGCGCGAGCAAGACGACCTCGGTGCGATCAACGGCGAACGCAGGGATGAGCACGGTGCCGCCGCGCTTGATCGTCTTGGTGACGACGTCCGCGAGCAGGTCAATCCCGCCTTCGATGTGGCTGCGATTGCCGTACGTGGACTCGACGACGATCGTCTCGCTCTCCGGCGGAGGCGGAGGCGGGCTCAGCAACGGGTGGTCGGGGCGCCCGAGGTCTCCGCTGAAGGTGACTCGGTGCCCGTTCACGTCGAGCACTGCGCTCGCCGAGCCGAGGATGTGACCGGCTGTCTGGAGCGTGACTTCCACGCCGGGGCACACCTCGACGGTGCGCCCGAACTCGATGGGTTGGAGCATCGGCAGCGCACGAGCGACGTCCTCGGTGGTGTACAGGGCGCGGGGCTGCGCGTGCTTGGAGAAGCCCTTCTCGGCGGCGTAGCGCGCGTCCTCCTCCTGGAGGTGGGCGCTGTCCTTGAGCACGATCGTCGCAAGCTCGGCCGTGCCCTCGGTGCACACGACGGGCCCGGCGAAGCCCTGCTGGACCAAGGCAGGCAGGTAGCCGCAGTGGTCCAAGTGGGCGTGCGTGAGGACGGCGCCGTCTATCTCGGAGGGGTTCACGGGGAAGGGCTCCCAGTTGCGCCGTCGCAACTTCCGCAGGCCTTGGAAGAGTCCTGCGTCGACGAGCACCTGGTGCCCATCAGTCTGAAGGAGGAACTTGCTTCCGGTCACGGTCCCTGCCGCGCCGAGGAAAGTCAAGGTCGCAGTACTCATCTCACGGCTCCCGTCTCATGGACGACGCCTCGCGAGTGGTGGGGCGGCAGCTGTGCAAAGCCTGCAACTCGACTCTACGCCGCACGGGCTCTCAGCGGGGGTGCAATATCGCTGAACTCCCGGCTACGGGAGGGCATGGTGCGGCCCAGGGAGGAGCGTTCGGTGGCCTCAGCCGCTGCCCTCGGCGGTGAGCGCGTCGGTAAGCAGCCCGACCAAGGCCTCAAGCTGGATGTTGGTCGCCGTTGACTCGTCCTCGTCGGGAGCCCCGTCCAAGGCCCTGGCTGCCAGACCCGACTTGGCGTCGATCAGTTCGGCGATCTTGGAGTCGATGGTGTGCGCTGCGATGATCCGCCACGCGGTGACGGGTTCCTCCTGGCCGATCCTGTGGATGCGGTCAATGGCCTGGGTCTGTTCGGCGTCGGTCCACGACAGCTCGGCCAGCACCAGGTTGGAGGCAACCTGAAGGTTCAGACCCACGCCCGCGGCCATCAGGGAGCACACCACGATCTGTACGTCGGGGTCGTTCTGGAACGCGGCGATGTTCTTTTCACGTGCCTTGGGCGTCTGATCGCCGCGAATCGAGGCGTACCGGATACCGCGATCGGCGAAGGTCTGTTCGGCCTGATCCATCACGTCGATGTGCTTGGCGAAGAACACCACCTTGCCAACGTTGCGGGCGAGTTGTGCGGCATAGTCGGCTGCCAGTCCTGCCTTGGCCTGCCCGATGCGGCGGACCATCGTGAACACGTTCTCCACACCGCTTTGGGCACTCGATTCCTTGAGCTCCGATGCCGCGATGCGGCGCACTAGCTCGTGGTCGATCCCGTCACCGACGCCACCCGCGGTGCGCGCGGCCATGGCGGATCGATAGCGATCGACCAGCCGGCTCGCAAGAGCGGCCTCGGCGGCGCGGATAGAGCGTCCTGCCGCTCCGTCTAGCTCGACTGGCAGGTCCGCCACCCGGCGGGCTGGGATGTCGGCGGCGACGTCGACCTTGCGGCGACGCACGATGCCCATGTCGATCACTCGGGCCCGTGCTGCGGTGTAGAACCCCTGGTCGATGGGTGTGAGCCCGGTCTCCTCGAGGGCGCCCATGAGCGCGCCGAGCGGCTTCGTGTCGTCGATCCAGCCGAGGAACTGCCAGATTGCTCGGAAGTCCTCGATGTCGTTGATCAGCGGGGTGCCGGTGAGCGCCATCAGCAGCGGCTTGGGCGTGCGCGTGCGGATCCGTTCGGAGAGCGCCAGGATGTGCTGAGAGCGCTGGGACGTCTTGTTCTTGATGAAGTGCGCCTCATCGACCACCATGCCGCGGAAGCCGAGGTCGCCGAGCCAGCCGACGTGCCGGTCAAGGAGCTCGTAGTTCACGATCACGATGTCCGCGAATCCGTCGACACGATCGCCGTCGCCGTGAACCACCGTGGATCGACGACCGGGCGTCCACAGCTCGACCTCGTGTGCCCAGTTCGTTTTCACCACGTTGGGGGCTACGACGAGCAGCGGGTAGGCGTTGGCAGCCTGGGCTGCGAGAAGCGCCTGCGCCGTCTTGCCGAGCCCCGGTTCGTCGGCGAGCAGGAACGTGCGGTGGCCCGCAGCGGCGGCCGCGACGACCTGGGCCTGATGCGGCATGAGCGGTCGACCGAGGGGAGCGAACGTCGAACGGGCACCGGGGAGCGCCATGCAGGCGGGTACGCCGTCGGTGCCGCGTTCGAAGGACTTGAAAAGCGGTTCGAGCAGTTCCCAGCCGGCCAACCGTCTGGCGCGGGAAGCGTTCCGCGCGGCCGTGGCCTCGAAGTCGGGGGCTAGGAAGGGATTCGCGAGCTGGCGCGAGACCACCGACTGGGGAACTACCTGGCTCTTGGTACTCGGCGCCGTCGCGACAGGCGGCGCGGGCGCGGGCTCCTCTGGGGGCTCGAGCCCACCTGCGCGCATCACCGTCGCCTTAAAGGCGCGGGCCGAGTCGGAGACTCTGGCGTCCTCGGCGAGCAGCTGGAGCAGTGAGGCGTCGCGGGCTGCGGTCCTGGCGAGGAGCGTTGCCACGCCGTCGAGCTGCTTGAGTTTCTTGGAGCGCTGCGACTCCGCCTGGCCGTGCTCGGCCATCACCCTGGCACGTTCCTCGCGCACGAGCAGCGCGACGACCTGAAACTTTGTGCGCACGGCCGGGCGAAGCGGCGGGCGGCGCACCGCGATGTCGATCTCCCTGGCGATCTCGGCGAGAATCGAGATGATCTCCTGCTTGGCGGGATGCGGTGCACGGCGCCGCTGAGCGCCACGTTCAGTGCGCGCGCCACTGGACCGGCGTTGGCCTGGTCGTGCCACATCTCCTCCTTCGTGAAGCTCCTCACCGCGACTGCGGCGAAGCGCACCATGCCTCGTTCTCCCCGGAACTCGTCGGGCGGCGAGCCCGAGCCGGTGCCAATCGCGACCTAGGCCCGTTGAAATCAGGGCCACTGCGCCGAGAATCGGCGCCAGGTCGCGGAACAGCGGCCCCACCTGTGCTGCCAACACTTCCGCGCTCATGCGGATCGTGTCACGCTGCTGCGCATCTCCGCGAACGCTTGCGTTCACGGCCGTGGCCCTGTTGGCCCATGGGAATAGTGGAGCGTGGCTCCGAAAAACGCGGCCATATTCGGTCGCAAGGCGATCCTACGTGAAGGAGGCGTATCTACTGCAAACAACGCGGCGGGTCGAGGAATCCGCGTACCGCGGCGCACCGTCCCGGCGGTGTGGGGCTGACCGTTCTGAGCGGTTGCGCGTCGTTCGACATGGCTCCCGAATCCGCCAGCGGGCATGCGGACGCCTGAATGCGCCGAGGATCCTACGGTCAACGTGACAGTCGAGGGGCCGCGGATGGACGTGACGGTATCTGCGAGGCGCTCTCCCGACGCCACGGCGGCTCGAGTTCGATGAGAGTTTGATCCGGCGACATCGTCCTGCGGACCTTCCGACGACGAGTCGACCTGCGATGTCCCGTCTCAACAGAGGGGTGCGATCCTCAGAGTCGATGCCCGAGGCGCGATGAACGGAGGCGCATTGACGCGTCGGGCGCCTCAGGACGCTGGTCCCCTTCGGGGGAAGGAAACGGGGAGGATCCTGGGATATACGTCCGGGGTGGCGGTCCAAAAATGCCCGGTAGGGTATCGCTGGAGACAATCCGTCAACGCAAAGAGGCACCAATGACGTCTGTATCGAGCGTGCAGTCACCCGAGTCGGTTGAGACCGCACCACCCATGACCCTTGGCATTCCCGCCGAGACCAAAAAGGGCGAAAGCCTGGTCGCGGCCAGCCCAAAGACTGTCGGCCAATTGGTCGCACTCGGGTACGACGTCGTCGTGCAGCGGGGCGCGGGGCTGAAGGCCACGTTCTCTGACGCGGACTATGCAGCCGCGGGCGCCAAGGTCGCCGATGCGAAGGCTGCGTGGGCTGCCGATATCGTCACAGCGGTCAATGCGCCTGGGGCCGCTCAGCTGACCAAGATGCGCAAGGGTTCGGTGCTCATTTCGATGATGAGCGCGCCCTCCAGCCCCGACTACATCGCGGACCTGGCCAAGCGCGGCATCACCGGAATGGCGCTTGACGCAGTGCCGCGCATCTCGCGCGCACAGTCGATGGACGTGTTGTCCACGATGTCGAACGTGGCAGGCTACCGCTCGGTCATTGAGGCCGCTGAGAATTACGGCGGCATGTTCACGGGCCAGATGACGGCCGCAGGCAAGACGCCCCCCGCAAACGTGTTCGTGATCGGCGCAGGCGTCGCTGGATTGTCCGCGCTCGGCACTGCCGCAAGCCTCGGTGCCGAAGTGCGCGCGTTCGACGTGCGCCCCGAGGTGGGCGAGCAGATCGAGTCGATGGGTGCCACGTTCGTGCAGGCCGAGGCCGCCCAGCAAGAGGTGTCCACCGACGGCTACGCGAAGGCGCTGTCTGAGGAGCAAGAGAAGCTCACCGCGGTGATGTACGCCGAGGAGAGCGCCAAGGCCGACGTGGTCATCACGACCGCACTCGTGCGCGGTAAGGCGGTACGGACCATCTCCGCCGAGATGGTCGCGGGCATGAAGCCCGGTTCGGTCATCGTCGACCTCGCCGCGATCGGTGGGGGTAACTGCGAACTGACAGTGCCAGGCGAGCGCATCGTGACCGACAACGGCGTGATCATCGTGGGCTACACGGACCTCACCAGCCGGATGCCGAAGCACACGTCACAGCTGTTCGGCACCAACATCGTTAACGTGATGAAGCTCCTGACGCCAGGCAAGGACGGCCAGGCGGTGCTCAACTTCGAGGACGAGGTCGTGCGCGGTGTCACCGTCGCCCACGCGGGTGAGGTGATGTGGCCGCCGCCGCCGGTGAATGTGTCCGCGGCAGCGGGTGCACCCGTCGCCGACGTGCCGGTTATCGACCCTGTGGAGAAGGCACGCCTCGCCGCCGAGGCCGCGGCAAAGAAGAGCACCAGGCGCCTGGTCGGGTCTGCGGTAGCCGCCGCACTCGTGGTGCTCGCCGTCGCGTTCTCGCCGTTTACCTTCGTCTCTTACTTCACAATCTTCGCCCTCGCAGTGGTGGTGGGCTACTACGTGATCTCCGGGGTTTCGCACGCGCTTCACACGCCGCTCATGGCACAGACCAACGCGATCTCCGGAATCATCCTGGTCGGAGCGTTGATGCAACTCGGATCGACGAACGTCGCGGTCCTGGTGATGTCGTTCATCGCGGCGTCCATTGCGTCCATCAACATTTTCGGTGGGTTCCTCGTGTCCTACCGAATGCTCGGCATGTTCCAAAAGGAGGCGTGATCACTGTGACGATCATCGGACTAATTCAGGGCCTGTACATCATCGCTGGGGTCATGTTCATCCTGTCCCTTGCGGGCCTTTCCAAGCCGGCCACGGCCCGCGCGGGCAACACGATCGGCATCGCCGGAATGGGCTTGGCGCTTGCTGCGACGGTCTGGTACTCACTGTACGAATCGGCCGAACTGCCTGACCGTCAGCCGGTGTGGCTCACGGCGCTGCTCATTGTTGCCGTGCTCGGCATTGGCCTGGCGGTGGGTGCTCCGATCGCCCGCAAGGTCGAGATGACTCAGATGCCCGAGCTCATCGCCGCATTCCACTCCTTCGTGGGTATGGCTGCAGTGCTCGTGGGAATCAACTCATACCTCGCGGAATCCGGTGGCGACACCGTCCACACGGTCGAGGTGGCCCTCGGCGTGCTGATCGGTGCCTACACCTTCACCGGTTCCGTGGTGGCGTTCCTCAAGCTTTCGGCCAAGATGAAGTCCGCGCCCTTGGTGCTGCCCGGTCGCAACCTCATCAACATCTCCGCCTTTGCGGCCTTCTTGGCCCTCATGATCTGGCTCGTAGTTCTCGGCGACGGAAGCCACACGCTTGGCGTGGTGCTCGTGGCCGTGATGGCCGTGATCGGCTTTGGTCTCGGTTGGCACATGGTGGCCGCGATCGGCGGCGGCGACATGCCAGTCGTCGTGTCGATGCTCAACAGCTACTCCGGATGGGCCGCGGCCGCCGCTGGCTTCATGCTCGGAAACAACCTCCTCATCATCACGGGTGCCCTGGTCGGTTCGTCTGGTGCAATCCTCAGTTACATCATGTGCCGTGCGATGAACCGGTCGTTCATCTCCGTCATCCTTGGCGGCTTCGGTTCCGACGACGGTGCCCCCGCCGCGGGTGCCGACGGCCCGATGGGCGAGTACACCGAGATTTCCGCGGACGCCGCGGCCGACGCGCTCATGTCGGCCAAGTCCGTGGTCATTACGCCCGGATACGGCATGGCTGTCGCCAAGGCTCAGTACCCCGTCGCCGAGCTGACTCAGCGCCTGCGGGCTCGGGGCATCAAGGTGCGCTTTGGGGTTCACCCCGTCGCAGGGCGCCTGCCTGGTCACATGAACGTGCTGCTCGCCGAGGCGAGGGTGCCGTACGACATCGTCCTGGAAATGGACGAGATCAACGACGACTTCGCTGATACCGACGTGGTGCTTGTGATCGGAGCGAACGACACCGTCAACCCCGCGGCAAACGATGACCCGTCGTCGCCGATTGCCGGCATGCCGGTGCTTGAGGTGTGGCATGCGCAGCACGTCATCGTGTTCAAGCGCTCCATGGCCACCGGCTATGCAGGCGTGCAAAACCCACTGTTCTTCAAGGAGAACACGGACATGCTGTTCGGCGATGCAAAGACTCAGGTCGAGGCGATCGTCGCGGCGCTGCCCGCGCTGCAGAAGGTTTAGTCGCCCCGCTCCTGCGTGAGGGTTCGTCCCTTGCGCGGGAGCGTGTCGGCGACCGTAGGGCGCCGCTACGTCGAAGGCGGGGCGATGCGGTACACGAGCCCCGCGAGGTCGTCGGTCACGTAGAGCGCACCGTCCGGGCCAGGCACGGCCGCAACGGCTCGTCCCCACCGCGAGCCGTCCGCGTTTTGGAAGCCCGTCACCAATGGCTCCGTTGCGCCAAGGGTGCCCGCATCGGCGTCCCAAGGCGCGAACACCACATACGGCTCGCGCGGTGGCTCCCTGTTCCATGAGCCGTGCGCCGCGATCAATGCGCCATCGCCAAGCACAGCCCGCAAGGGGGTCGCCGAGGTGAAGGCCAGGCCGAGCGGGGCGCTGTGGGCGGGCAGACCAAGTTGCACCCGCTCGAGCGTGGAGCAGTCGAGCATGCCGCCATCCGCGTTCAGCAGCGGGTCTGGGAGGTACCCCAGGTCCACCAGGTCATCGCTTGCGGTGCCGTCGGGCATGCAATACGGCCAGCCCACGTCGAGGCCCAGGGTCACCCGTGTCACCTGATCGACGGGGTTCTCGTTGACGAATTCCTGGACGACCTGGCCATACTGTCCGGTCCCGTCGCGGAAGGGATAGGGCTGGTTGTCCGCTTGGTTCACCGCGGTGAAGAGCGTGCCGTCAGGAGCAAAGGCCAGTCCGAAGCCATTTCGCACGCCAGTAGCGACCACGTCGTAGCCGGCGCCGTCGAGGCCGATCCTGACAATCACGGCGCGCTCGGGGTCGGCAGCGCGGTCGACGGGGTCGCGGTTGCTCGACGATCCGAGGCTGAAGTACACGGTGTCGCCGTCGATCGCGACGCCCTTTGCGCCGTGTCCCGTGGTGGGCAACGCGTCCACGATGACGCGGGGGTTGCCGAGGGACTGATCGGAGTAGGTCCACGCGATCAGGCGTGATGACTCGCCGATCACGAGCACGTCACCGCCCCCTGATCGCGTGAAAGCGAGTCCTTGTGGAGACGACAGACCCGTCGCGAGCGATGCCACGGAAGCGGCGTTTCCCCCGACGCCCGGACTCACGATCGTGACGCTTCCCTGTTTGGCTTGCGACACGATGAGGCTGCCGTCGGGGCTCCAAGCCGCGAGACGTGCGCCTGGCACATTCGCCCACACCTCGGCGGTCCATCCGGCGGGCAGGTTGAGCGAGTGGCCCCTCGCGGCGCCAGGATCGAGCCCTTCGGCCCATGTGATGTCAACGGGCTCGAGCGGGCCGATGCGCATGGGCGCCCGAGGTGTCTCGCTGGTCGGGGGCGACATCGTGGGAGTGGCAGGCGCAGATGAGGGGGAAAGCGTGGTCGTAGCGCTGCAGGCTCCGATCAGCAACGCGACCATGGAGGCAAGCGCCGCAAGGGCGCCGCGGCGGCGCAAACGGGCCGGGTCGAACATCGTCATCTCTCGACTCTAGGCATGGCGAGCGCTCCGCGCGCGCGTAGCCACATCCGGGTTGCTCGGGCGGCCACCACGAGAATGCCCTGTGAGGACGAGGACCCTTCAATCGCATTCCGACGCCCGCGTGACAAGGTAGTGCCATGAACGACTTCGACATCAGCGGCAAGACGATGGTCATCACCGGCGCCACAAGCGGCATCGGCAGGGGACTTGTCGACCACTTCATCGACCGTGGCGTGGTGGTCGCCGCTGTCGGCGGTCGCGAGTCCACGGTCGAGCGGCTGCGTGATGAGCTCGCGGCAAGCGGCCGTTCGGCGCGGACCTACGCCGCGGACCTCCGCGACGTCGCGCAGATCGGGCCGCTCTTCGATCGGATCGCGGTCGACCTTGGTCACATCGACATCCTCGTCAACAATGCGGGCATGGGGAAGCCCATTCCCGCGATCGATGTCACGGTCGAAGACTGGGACACGATGATGGACCTGAATCTGCGCGCCGCCTTCTTCTGCGCGCAGGCCGCGGCCCGCCACATGCTGCCCCGCGGCTACGGGCGAATCATCAACATGAGCTCGCAGATCTCCGTGGTGGCTCACCAAGACGAGGTTGTCTATTGCGCCTCCAAGGGTGGACTCAACCAGGTCACGAGGACACTGGCCCTCGAGTGGGGCGGTGCGGGCGTGGTCGTCACCGGCGTCGCGCCCACCTTCACCTATACCGCAGGGACGGCGGAGCGGCTCGACACGCCTGCCTTCCGCGATGCCGTGCTTGCGAAGATTCCCCGCGGACGCTTCGCGACGATCGGGGATATCGGCGCGGCCGTGCAGTATTTGGCTAGCGACGTCGGTGACATGGCCAACGGGTCAACGCTGATGGTCGATGGAGGTTGGACTATCGCCTGATCGGCGGTGTTTCTCTTTGTGCACGCGCCCATTCGGTTAGAGTGAAATCTATGAACCATCGCAAGTTCAGTCGCGTGAACACTCATATTCCAGTCGACGTTGTGGCCGACGGCGAGACAGTGTCCGGAGAGGTCCGTGACATCGGTTTCGAGGGTCTGTGGTTGCCAACCGCCCAGCCCTTGCCTGAGGGTGTCCCGTGTCGGGTCACGATCCACCTCTCCGAGTCGATCAAGATCCGCGCCGATGGGGCGGTTGTCCGCTCGGAGGTCGATGGCTTTGCGGTTCAGTTCGTCGACCTGCTCGATCTCGAGAGCTACGGACACCTGCGCAACCTGATCCTCTACAACTCTCATGACACGGATACGGTCGAACAGGAGTTTGAAACGCACCTTCACCGGTTGAACGGCAGCCCGTCGGTCTCGCTGCCTGAGTGACATCGCAGCAGTTCACGCCAATGCCCTTTGCGCCAGCGTGGTCGGCGTGGTCGGCGCTAGTCCAGGGAGCCTCCGCGACCCGCATTGTATGAACTGAAGTCGCACCACGACACGAGACCGAAAGAAACGCACGAAGGCCACATTGATGTTCGGCGCGGGAGACCTTCGCATAGTTGGCGTCCGAGATCGGCCAGGCAATGGGCCACGACGCCATCGGCGCGGTCGGGCTCTCGGCCGCCCCTACATCGACCGCGCGATCCCCAAGGCTCTCGATGGCCGCATCAACCCGCGCGAGGTCTTCGACCGGACGGTAGGGCTCGACGGTATGCCCTCCGGCTAAGCCGCGATGGACGCCCGCGAGTCGCTCAAGGTCATGGTCAACCCCCACCTGTTGCGAACTATGCCGGGGGAGGGGTGCCCGGCTTACGAAGGTGGCGCTGTTCGTCGTTCGCGTATGCGTAGTACAAGCCGATCAGTAGCCCGCCGCCCACGAAGTTACCGAGCAGCACGATGACGATGTTCCCAAGCGCTAGCCCGATGTCGATTCCACCCTGGAGTCCCACGATCGTAAAGACCACCGTGTTCGCTACCGAGTGCTCGAAACCGACGAAGGCGAAGACGAAGACGCTCATGATCATCGCGAGCGACTTCGTGAATTCGTCCTTGATCATGCCGTTGTAGACCAGGATCATGGCCAGATTGATCATAAAGTTGCAAAGGATGGCCCGCATGAACAGGTCGGACCATCCGGCCAGGCCCGCCGACAGGTACGCCTCCTTGTGCTCGACAGCGGCCTGCAACTGATCGCCGACGGCGCCGTCACCGAGGGTTGACCCGAGCACCAGTAGCGCGATCGCGAGGCCGCCGATGAAGTTGCCCGCGTAACACAACGCAAGTATCCGGAGAGCCCCGAAGGGCCTGATGCGACGGTAGTACGTGCCGATCGAAACGATCATCATGTTCGACGTGAGCAGCTCGGATTTGCTGTAGTAGATGAACACAAGCGCGAAGCCGAAAACCAGTGCGCCCACCATGCGGCCCACTCCGATGAGGTCACCCTCGCCCACGCCCGCGAAGGCGGCGAGCACCGCGAAGTATGCGAGGTACATGACCCCGATGAGTGCGCCAGCCATCGCGGCTCGCATGAGATAGACGCGGGCAAGACCTCCGCTCATCAACGACTTTGTGTCGAGGGCATCCAAGACCGTCGAGATGAATTGTTTGCCGGGGAACAACTGGCTCTGATCGGTCATGGGACCACGGTACTCACACGGAGGTGCTCAAACTGCACGGATTGCGGAAGGATTTCGCCCCGGCAACGACCCACCGCCCGTGAAGCCTAGAAGCCTGCGGGCCAGCGCGGTGTGTAGTGCTCCTCGAGAGCGGTGACCTCTGCGTCGGTGAGTTCCAGGTCCAGTGCTGCCGCGGCATCGTCCAGGTGGTGGACTTTGGTGCTTCCTACGATCGGTGCAGACACGACGGGTTGACGAAGCACCCAAGCGAGTGCAACCTGGGCCATCGACACGCCCCGCGCTGCCGCTACCGCTTCGACTGCATTCACGATGGGCTCGTCGGCGTCAACGAAGGTCCGTTCTTGGACGGCATCGTTGCTGTTGCGCGCGGTCGTGGTGCCCCACGGGTGTGTGACACGGCCCTTCGCGAGAGGGCTGTAGGGGATCGAGCCGACGCCCTGGTGGGCGAGAAGGCCGAACATCTCGCGTTCCTCCTCGCGGTAAAGCAGGGAGTACTGGTCCTGCATCGATACAAAGCGCGTCCAGCCGTTCAGGTCGGCGGCATGCTGCATCGACGCGAACTGCCAGGTCCACATGGCCGAGGCGCCGATGTACCTGGCCTTGCCGGCCTTGACAACGTCGTGCAGCGCCTCCATCGTCTCCTCGATGGGAGTCGTGGGGTCAAAGCGGTGGATTTGGTAGAGGTCAACGAAGTCGGTGCCAAGGCGCGCCAGCGAAGAGTCGATGTTCTCCATGATCGCCTTGCGCGACAGCCCGGAGCCGCCAGGGCCGTCGTGCATCGGGAAGTGGACCTTGGTGGCCAAGACGATGTCCTCGCGGCGGCTGTACTCGCGGATTGCGCGGCCGACGATCTCCTCCGACGATCCCGCAGAGTAGACGTTCGCGGTATCCCAAAACGTGATGCCAAGTTCCACGGCCTGACGGAAGAACGGCTGCGCGGCGTCCTCGTCCATCGCCCATGCGGGAAACGCCTTGTCGGGGGCGCCATAGCTCATCGTGCCGAGCGCGAGCCGGCTGATCTTGAGTCCTGTCGAGCCAAGTCGGGTGTATTCCATGGTGAATCCTTTCTCGATGGCCGCGCACTCTGCCAAGAGGGCATCTGGTCGAGGCTCACTGCACCGAACCCAAGCCTATGCGCCAAGTTTCCGCTAGGTCGCGGGCGCGCTATCCGCTGCGATCTTCAGCGCGTCCGGTTTGCTACCTTTTGCGCCATCGCCAAGATTTCGTTACCGTCCAGTAAGTAACGGGCGAAGTGTCCGTTTCACCTCAATGGAGAGGAAAGCCATATGCACGCCACCACGCACGCCAGGCGATGGGGAGGGCGCGTCGCCTTCCTAGGAGCGGGAGCACTGCTCATTGCGGCTGCCGCGCCGGCAGCGGCCTCGCCGTACAACGATCACCAGGGAGGGGCGCCTGACTTTGGCCCCAACGTGACGATCTTTGATCCGAGCATGCCGATCGCAGAGATTCAGACTCAGGTTGACGCGCTAGCGGACCAGCAGCGCGACAACGAGATGGGCACTTCGCGGCATGCCGTCTACTTCATGCCTGGTACATACGGGACGCCCGAGCAGCCGCTTCGTATAGAGGTGGGTTACTATACCGAGGTCGCAGGCCTAGGTGCCTCGCCAGACGACGCGACCATCAACGGCACCATCGAGGTCTACAACCGATGCCTCGCCGACGGCGGCACATCAAATTGCCTCGCGCTCGTCAACTTCTGGCGCACCCTGTCCAACCTCAAGATCGACATCTCGGCCAATGATCGAGGTTGCCAAAGCGGTACCAACTTCTGGGCGGTTTCACAGGCCGTCTCGATGCGACGACTTGACATCTCCGGCGGCAACCTGTCGTTGATGGACTACTGCACGGCGGGCCCGCAATACGCGAGCGGCGGTTTCATTGCGGATTCCAAACTCCCGTTCACGATCAACGGTTCACAACAGCAGTGGTTGGTCCGCAACTCAGTAGTCGCCGGGTGGAGCAACGGCGTGTGGAACCAGGTGTTCTCCGGAGTCGTGGGCGCCCCTAGCGACGCAAACTTCCCTGCCGACCCGTACACGACGCTTCCCACCACCTCGGTGAGCAGGGAGAAGCCGTACCTCTTCGTCGACGCCGCAGGCGCCTATAACGTGAGGGTTCCCTCCGCACAGACGGACTCGAGCGGAGTTTCATGGGACGCGGGCATGACGGCGGGCCGCACCATCTCGATTGGCGACTTCTATATCGCGAAGCCGGGAGACTCGGCCAAGACCATCAACCGCGAGCTTGCTCGCGGCAAGAACCTCTTGCTCACGCCTGGCGTCTACGACATCTCCTCGACCATCTCCGTCAAGCGCGCGAATACCGTCGTGCTGGGCATGGGGCAGGCAACGTTGACGTCGGCAAAGGGCGCCACCGTGATGGAGGTCGCGGATGTGTCTGGAGTGGTCGTCGCAGGCGTCACTTTCGACGCCGGGGCCAAGAAGGCGGATTCGCTGTTGGTCGTCGGCAAGAACTCACACGGCAACGGACACCACCGGACTGCGTCGAGCAACCATGCGGCAAGCAACCCCACGACGCTGTCCGACGTGTACTTCCGCGTGGGCGGGCCCCACGTGGGTTCTGTCGACACGGCGCTCGTGATCAACAGCGACAACGTGCTCATCGACCACGCGTGGGTGTGGCGGGCCGATCACGGAATCGAGGGATTCACCGAAGGAGTGAACGGTGACACCGATAGGTGGAATACCAACATCGGCCGCGTCGGCCTCGTCGTGAACGGCGACAACGTCACCGCGACCGGCCTGTTCGTCGAGCACTTCCAGACCTACAACACCGTGTGGAACGGCGACGGTGGCACGGTGGTGCTCTACCAGAACGAGCTGCCATACGACCCGCCCACGCAGGCGGACTGGACGCAGCCTGACGGCACGCTCGGGTACCCGGGCTACAAGGTTGCCGACGAAGTCACCACGCATGCGCTCTACGGCGCAGGCGTCTACGTGTTCAACCAGAACAACCCCGCCGTGGTGACGGAGAACGGCTTCGAGGTGCCTGACAACCCCGGAGTGCAGTTGAGTCACATCATGACGGTCAACCTGAGTGCAGGAACCGTCAACCATGTGGTGAACGGGCTCGGAGGGACGGCGGACGTGGCAAGCACGGGCGTGCCCGTGTACATCTCCGACTACCCGATGCCATAACGACGAAGGGGCGCGCCGTGTTGATCGCGGCGCGCCCCCATCGCCCTTGTCGGCGGCAGGGCCGGTAGGCCCTGGATGCGACGTCGACGAGTAGGGCGGGCCGCGCACGGGGGAGTGGCCCGCCCTAGCATCGACCTCCTCGGCGCGGCGGGGCGTCGTGCGACGTGAATGGCCGATGCGGGGGCTAGCCTCGCTACGTGAGCAACACGGGCGGCGATTCGAGCCGCGACGACGAACCGCAGGGATCCCGCGACCGCAGGCCGAGGCCACCCTCGATTGCGCCGCAACGCGGGCCAGGGCAGAGGCCCCCGGCGATCACGCCCCGTCCAGAGCGACCGCTCGGCGGCGCGCGTGAGCCGCTGAACAAAGTGCTGCCCGAGGGGCTGGTGCCTCGTCCCGATCCACTTGCGCCTCCCGAGCAGTATCGCGACGAGTATCCGGCGGCGGGAGCCGTATCGAGGGAGTGGACTCGTCGCCCGGACCTCTCGCGGCCAAACCGGTCCTCGTCCTCGTCTAGTAATCGCGGTAGTGCGTCCCATGGCCGAGCCAAGGATGAGCCCCCGCGTCGGCCGCAAAGCGAACCTCGTCGCGCCCAGCCCTATCCCAACCCGGCCCAGTCACACCCCAGTAGGGCGCAGCCCGCGCCCAATCGGGCCCAGCCGACGCCCAACCGGGCCCAGCCGACGCGAGCCGCACACACGCGCCCTCCCGACGGCGCGCCGATGCGACCCACGCCGCAAGCGCGCGGGGTTCAGCCACCAGACCGCACACGGCGCCCCGCGCGAGGATTCAGCTGGCGCAGGGTGCGCCGAGTCGTTACCGCGATCCTCGCCATCCTGGCGCTTGCAGCAGTGTTGGCCTACTTCTGGGTCGAACACCGCATCACGCATGTCGACGCCCTGAGCGGCGCAGCGAATACCCCAGGACAGACCTACCTGATCGTCGGGTCTGACTCGCGTGAAGGCTGGATGGATGATGGCACCGAGGGTGCCCGCACCGACACGATCATGGTGGTCCACCAGCCGGAGCAGGGGCCGGCCGCGCTCATCTCGATCCCGCGCGACTCCTATGTCGACATCCCAGGCCACGATCCCAACAAGATCAACGCGGCGTTCGCCTTCGGCGGCCCCCAGTTGCTGGTCCAGACGGTCGAACAGCTCACGGGGCTCACGATCGATCGTTATCTCGAGGTCGGGTTCCTGGGTGTTGAGAACGTGGTCAACGGGCTAGGCGGCGTCGAGCTTTGCTACGACTCCGACGTGAACGACCCCTACAGCGCGCTGGTGTGGCAAGCGGGGTGTCACCAGGCGGACGGCGCCACGGCCCTCGCGTTCTCTCGCATGCGCTACGCGGACGTCAAGCTCGGGGACATCGGCCGCACTCAGCGCCAGCAGCAGTTGGTGGCTGCGGTCGCAAAGAAGACCCTGAGTCCCTCGGTGTTTCTTAACCCCTTCAAGACTCGGCGCGTCGCAGAGGCGGGCCTTGAGAGTGTTCGGGTGAGCGACGGTACCCACGCGTTTGACCTCGTGCGGATGGCCAAGGTGATCAACGCCGCGCGTGGCGCCGACGCAGTGTCAGGCACCCCGCCGATTGCATCGCTCGACTACAGGGTCGACGGTGCGGGTTCGACGGTTCTGCTCGACCCCGACACCAGCGCCGGCTTCTGGATCGCCATTGCAGACGGAACGTACGAACCCGGCACACAAACCGGTGGCATCGGCTAGGACGGGGGAGTCCCCCCGCGGGGCGATGAGACACAGCGATTCCGTGCGTTAATTGCGTGTGAGACCGCGTCGAGTGAGCAAGCTCCGCGATCGGTGGTAGTCATCGGGACGCTTGCGACCACGAGATCCAGGGCTGAGGAGCAACGTCAACGCATGCAACAGGTAACGCGCGTGTCCAAGACCACCTGGCTGACGTCAGAGCGCACCCGGGACTACGTGACCGTGTGGACGATTGTGCTGCTCATGTCCGGTCAAGGCTTCCGGTACTTGATGGGGCTTCCTGCCTACGCGGTCCTGTGTGTGGTCACTGTTGTGGCTGTTGCGGTGACGTTGCGCACGCACGTCAGGGACCTGCGGATTCCCGTATTGCTCACGGCGTTCTTGGGTCTCGCGGTGGCGAGCGTCGTCTGGTCGGCGACGCGCGCGATCACGGCTCTGGCGGTGGTGGTGCTGCTCGTCACCACCTATCTTGCCGTCGCGACCGTCCGCCGGACGGGTCCTACGCGATTCATGGCACTGCTCTATCGTGGGCTGCAGATCAGCCTCTTCGGCGGGATGGCCTTTGAGGTCATCGTTGCGCTCGTGGTGAGGCATGCGATAGCGCCGCTTGCGGGGGATCTGGTGAAGATCGCAGACGGCGATCGGAGCGATCAGGGCATCATGTGGTCACACGACATGTTGCTTTCCGGAGGCCCCCTCGACGGATTCGTTGGAAACCGCAATCCGTTCGCCGCAATCGCGCTGTTTACGGCGATTACTGGGGTCATCTTGTTGATGGAGAGGCGTATCCGGCTGATTGACGGGCTGTTGACCTTGACGATGGCTGGTGTGGTGCACGCGATGACTCAATCGGCCACCGTCACAGTGGCCGCGGTCTACCTTGGCGCACTCGCCTTGGCTGCGCTCGCGATTCGACGAGTCCCGCTCGGCGCCAAGAAGGCCTTCTCGTTCACGGTCCTCGCTCTTACCGCGATTGCCGCAGTCTTGACAGTCAAGTTCCGGGCTGAGATTTTCGCGATGGTCGACCGGAGTTCGGATGCGTCGCACCGCACCGAGATCTGGCGTCAGGTCATCTCTGCAGCCGAGCAACGCCCAGAGGGTTGGGGATTCGTGGGGTACTGGCCCATCTGGGAGCAGCCCTACGCAGGGATCCTCGACAGGGTGAACTTGGTGGCAACTCACTCGCACAATGCATTTCTCGACTCGTGGCTGCAACTTGGGCTGATAGGGCTTGGGCTGCTGTTGGGTCTGCTCGTGCTCACTTTTGGCAGCTCGTGGCGGCTCGTAGAGCGGGCCGGACGCGGGGACACGTTCATTCCCTTGGGATGGGCGATGCTCACGGCGGCGCTCGCGCTGCAGGCACTCACCGAGTCGCGACTTCTGGTGGAGGGCGGCTGGTTCCTGCTCGTCGCGCTCTTCTGTTCGGCTCCGCAAGTATTCAGGTTGACGATTGTCGATCCCGAGTTTGTGCATTCGGCGACGCGCAGGTCTCGGGCGGAAGCCGACAGCGCGGCTGCTGCTGCGCTCGCAAAGGAGAACGCCGACAGTTCCGCGCCGTGATGCACTCCTTTTGGCAGCGGACCGGAAGGGCTCAGCACCCAGGGAATACGCCGGAACGAGGGCGCGTCCGCCACGATGGCGTTACTTTGCTCCCAGGATGTCGACGACCCACGCATTGACCGTCAGCGTCGTGCCCCGGAACGGAAACGTCTCGACGCCTCGCCGACTGAACCCCGCTGCCGCGCATACGCCGTTCGACGCATCGTTGGAGACGGAGGGGAAGGCGATGAGCCGGTGGCGGTCTCCGTGGATTCGTGCTTCAGCGACGAGGAGCTTGACGGCCGCGGTCGCGACGCCTCGTCCCTGTGCGGCGGGAATCACGCTCCAGCCGGCCTCGCAGACGTCGTCGCCGTCCCACGAGGTGTGCCACCACCCGCATCCGCCCAACCCCTCGCCCGTCGCGGCGTCGACGATGGCGAACATATGGGCCTCACCCGTTTGCCACATGCGCAAGTAGCGCGCGTGGCGGGTCTCGACGGCGTAGTGCGTTTCGGGACCTCCGATGTGCTCCGTCATGGCTGGCGAGTTGCATTGGCGGAGTAGATCCAGGTCCCCGTCCGACCACCGGCGAATGCGGACATCGGGGCGCGTCGAGGCCGCCTGGATCGTTTCGTCGTCTGGGCTCACACCTCGCTCGTCACAGCGTTGGATAGTCAGGCAATGCGGCGCTCAGGCCCCAGCGGATGGCCTTCGTGGCAAGTGCGCCACCAGGGCCGCCGACGGCGTGCGTCCAGCGGCCGCCGACGCCCAGCTCTTCTCGAGCCCAAGTGGGAAGCAGTTCGACCGCTCCGGCTGCAATGAGTGAATATGGGCCGCGTGCGGCCAGAGGCAGGGGAGGCTCCTTCAGGAGGAAGTGGGCGGTGTCTCGTGCCGCCTCCGTCGCTTCGAGCTCGGGGCGGTACGCCTCGAGGAACTCGGCAAGCTCCGCAGTTGTCGTCGGCACCTCGGTGGCCCCGAGCGCGAGAGCCACCCTGGAGGCCTGTGCGACGTATTCGTCGGCCTGCTCGGGGCTCAAGGGCCGCTTGCCGTAGCGCTGGTGCGCCGCGAGGAACGAATCGGCCTCCGCGATGTGCACCCACGTGAGCAGATGGGGATCGCTCGCGCGGTAGTGGCGCCCGTCGGCGGCCTTGCCCTGAACGCGTTCGTGGACGGCACGGATGCGATCGATGAGCGCCTGCGCATCGTCGGCCGCGCCAAACGTGGTGTACGCGAGGAACGTCGACGTGCGCTCGAGGCGGCCCCACGGGTCGCCCCGATAACCAGAGTGACCCGCGACTCCCGCCATGGTCAAAGGGTGCAGCGACTGGAGTAAGAGGGCGCGCAGCCCGCCCACCCACATCGAGGCGTCACCATGGACGCGCCTGATCACGCTGCCTTGAGGGAACCATCGCGGTCCTGGCGTGTCGTGAACGCGCGAGCGAGCCTCGTGACCGTCCTTGCCTGCTACGCGTGCGAAGAGCGCATTGCCCACGTTGGAGCGAATGCGCGAGACGGGATTCGAGGAGACTGTCACCCGTCCAGTATCGCCCCTGCGCTTACGAGTTCTGATCGACGGGCTTTGCCTTCCAGATCCTGTCGAGGTAGTCCTGGATCGACCTGTCGGAGGAGAAGAACCCGCTGCGCGCCACGTTGAGCACCGCAGAGCGGCTCCAGGCTTCCTGATCGGCATACGCGGCGTCGACGCTTGCCTGGGCGTCGACATAGGCCCTGAAGTCGGCCAGCGTCATGAAGCGGTCGCGCTCGGTGAGGCTCGCGAACAGCGACGCCACGGCGCCGCCGCGCTCGCCGTCCGTGAAGTGGCCAGAGGCCAACAGGTTGAGCGCAGCCTTGAGGTCGGCGTCGGCCTCATAGAAGTCGCCGGGGCGGTAGCCGCTGTCTTGAAGCGCGGCCGCCGCGGGCTCGTCCATGCCAAAGAGGAAGAAGTTGTCGTCTCCCACAAGCTTGCGAATCTCCACGTTGGCGCCATCGTCGGTGCCGATGGTGAGCGCGCCGTTGAGGGCGAACTTCATGTTGCCAGTCCCCGAGGCCTCCTTGCCAGCGAGCGAGATCTGCTCAGACAGGTCGGCCGCGGGGATGAGCACCTCGGCGAGCGTGACGTTGTAGTTGGCGGGGAAGGCGACCTTGAGGCGGCCCTGGAGCGACGCGTCTGCGTTGATGGTGCGACCCACCGCGTTGATGAGCTCGATGGTCTCCTTGGCGCGCACATAACCGGGGGCGGCCTTGGCGCCAAACACGAACGTGCGCGGCGTGACCGACTCAAGCGGGATGCGGCCCGACTTGATGCCCTCGTACAAGGACACGATGTGTAGCAACTTGAGGCTCTGCCTCTTGTACTCGTGAAGACGCTTGACCATCGCATCGACCATGCCGTCGCCCGCGAGTTCGATGCCGTCGCGCTTGGCGAGGATCCCGGCAAGTCGTACCTTGTTCGCGGCCTTGATTTCGCGGAATCGGCGCCTGAATTCGGCATCCTCTGCGAGTGGTTCGAGCCCGCTCAGCTGCGACAGGTCGGTGATCCAACCGTCGCCAATTGCCTCCGTGATGAGGCCAGAGAGCTTGGGGTTCGACAGGCGCAAGAAGCGGCGGGGTGTGACGCCGTTGGTGACGTTGGTGAACTTCTCAGGCCACATGTGCGCAAAGTCGGCCAGCACCTTGTCGGCGAGCAGCTGCGAATGGAGCGCGGCGACGCCGTTGACGTGCGAGCCTGCCACCGTCGCGAGGTGTGCCATCCGAATCGCTCGGACGGGCTCGTTGGCGACGATCGACATGCGCCTCACGCGCAGCTCGTCGCCCGGGTACGCGGCGCGTACCTTCTCGACAAACTCCTCGTTGATCCGGTAAATGATCTCGAGGTGACGGGGGAGAAGCTTGCCGAGGAGGTCGGTGGGCCACACCTCGAGGGCCTCGGGCAGAAGCGTGTGGCACGTGTACGCAAACACCTTCTGCGTGATGTCCCAGGCCTTGTCCCAGTCCCAGTGCTTCTCGTCGATGAGGATGCGCATGAGTTCGGGCACGGCAATGACGGGGTGTGTGTCGTTGAGCTGCCACGTGATGCGGTCGGGCAGGTTCTCGAGCGGGAAGTCCGCGGGAAGCACGTTCACCAGGAAGTCGCGCAGCGACGCGGCCACAAAGAAATACTGCTGCTGGAGTCGCAGTTCCTTGCCTTGGGGGGTGGAGTCCTCCGGGTAGATGACCTTGGAGATGTTTTCCGCGACCGTCTGGGTGCGAACGGCCTCCTCATAGTCGCCGGAGTTGAAGATTTGCAGGTCGAAGGCCTGCGTCGCCTTGGCGCTCCACAGGCGCAGCGTATTGACGCGGCCATTGCGGAAGCCCGGAACCATGTAGTTGTACGGGACGGCCATGACATGCCAGTCAGGCAACCAGGCGCGCGAGCCCTCTGCGCCGTCCACGGCCGCCTCCGTGTGGCCTCCGAAGTGCACCTCCACCGCGTTCTCCGGGTGAGCGATTTCCCAAGGCGAACCGAGGCTCAACCAGTTGTCGGCCTTCTCAACCTGCTTGCCGTCGACGAATGTCTGGCGGAAGATGCCGTACTCGTAGCGAATGCCGTAGCCGATCGAAGGCACGTTGAGGGTCGCGAGCGAGTCGATGAAGCATGCCGCGAGGCGCCCAAGGCCGCCGTTTCCAAGGCCCGGCTCGATCTCGACGGTGCGCAGGACCTCGATGTCGATCCCGAGATTGCGAAGCGACTCGGCCGCAATCCCGTCGAGGTCCGCGGCGAGCATGCTGTTCTCGAGCTGCGGGCCAAGAAGGAACTCGGCGGAAAGGTACGCGACGGTCTTGGCCTGGTCGCGGTACTGATTGCGCAGGGTCTCGAGCCACCTGGTCATCAGGTAGTGCCGGACGGTCTTCGCAAGTGCGAGGTATTTGTCGTTGTCGGAGGCCCTGTCCAGGTCTACGCCCTGGCTAAAATTCAGTTCGCGCAGGAACTCTCTGGTGAAGCTCTCGACGGTGTGCTCGCGTGCCGCGACGGGGGGAGTGTTCTCATTCACATCCCCGAATGTAATCGCTTGCGCCCAGAACGCGAAGTTTGCTGGCGTGGCGCAATCTGACCGCAACCCGACTGTAACCGTCGGTCTTCACGGCGAAGCAGGGGCGTCGGTTGCGCGAGGGCGGTGCTCCGCGGCCCAGGGTGGCTGCTCGGAGACCGGCGCCGAGTCAGCCGTTGTGCTCCTCGAAGAGCGCGCTGACCGAATCGCCGCTGTGGATGCGACTTACCGCCTCGGCGAACGCCTGAGTCACGGAGATGACCGTGAGCTTGTCGTGGGTGAAGCCGGGGCCGTGGGGGACCGTGTCTGTTGTCACGATCTCCGTGACCCTCTCATTGGCCCCAAGGCGATTGAGAGAGCCATTCGCGAAGATTCCGTGAGTGCACGCGATCCTGATCTCGCGCGCTCCCTGCTCGACGAGAAGGCCCACGATCGCGTCGACCGTGCTGCCATTTGCGATTTCGTCGTCGAGCACGATGATGTCGCGGCCTTCGACGTCGCCGATGATCGACGTGATTCTGACCCTGTCGTCGGGGAATCGCTCCTTTGCCCCTGCCGCTACGGGCGTGCCGAGGAGTTTGGAGAATCTCGTCGCGTTCTTCGCATTGCCGAGATCGGGGGACACGACCGTGGTGCGGGACAGGTCGAGCGCGGAAAAGTGTGCCGCGAGTTCCCGAAGCGCATGCAACTGGTCGGTAGGGACGCGGAAGAACGCGTGCACCTGCGGCGCGTGGAGGGCCATCGTGAGCACGCGGTTCGCGCCCGCGGCGGTCAGCATGTCCGCGACGAGGCGCCCGCCGATCGAGATGCGGGGAGCATCCTTCTTATCGGACCTTGCGTAGGCGAAGTGCGGCATGACGGCGGTGATCCGCCTCGCCGACGCGCCTCGCGCCGCGTCGATCATGAGCAGCAGCTCCACCAGGTTTTCCTGAGTGGGAGCGACGATGGGTTGGACGAGGTACACGTCGCGCTCTCGACAGTTGTCGAGGAGTTGTACCTGGAGGCAGTCATTGGCGAAGCGGTCCGTCTTGGACTCTCGTAGCGGGACGCCCAAGTGCTCGCACATCTGTGCCGCAAATATCTTTCCGCCTTGGCCAGCAAAAACGCGAATATTGTCCACACCCGCGATCCTATCGGCGCCGCGGTACCGCGGCATGGCACTGGGGTCCCAGCGTGGTGCCCCGTGACCAACCTCACGGGCTAAGGACGGGGGCGGCCCCTCTTCTGGCGCCACACTTGACTGTCGTTGCATCACGATATATCGTGAGTGTGTCGCGTGGAGAAAGGGACACATCATGAGACATTCACAGCAACGACACGCACCCCATTGGCTTGAGGGCGAAGGCCCGGGTCGAGCGTGGGAGCGCCACGGCCCTTTGGGTGATCACGGTGGCGAATATGGGCCACGCGGCGGACGCGGGCGTCGTGGCGAAGGCCACCGAGGTGGGGGACCGCGCGGAGGCAGGCCACGCGGCGACGTGAGGGCCGCAATCCTCGTGCTGCTGGCCGAACAGCCGCGGCACGGTTACGACCTCATACGGGCCATCGAGGAGCGTAGCGGGGGCTCGTGGACTCCGAGCGCAGGATCCATCTACCCAACGCTCCAGGCGCTCGAGGACGAGGGCCTGCTGACAATCGACACCGTTGACGGACGCCGTACCGCTTCGCTGACGCCTGACGGTCAGGCATGGGTCGACGGGCACGCTGACAAGCATTCGGGGATCTTCGACACAAACGACGCGATCGACTCCGCCGGCGCGATTCGCGCCGAGCTTATGGGGTTGAGAGACGCGGCGATGCACGTGGCCAGGCGACCCGGCGGTGGCGGGCTTGCTGCGTCGGCGCTTGCGATCCTCGTGGCCGCCCGCAAGGACATGTACAGGCTCCTCGCCGAAGACGAGAGCTAGCCGCTCCTCACACACGTCACAGCGCGCGTGAGGCCCGCCGACGGGGCGCATCGCTGGGAAGCGAGGCTCCTCGTCGGCGTCCTGCGCTATCGCTCGCGGCTAGCGGCGGGTCGCGCTGTAGATCTCGTCGACCACGTCGGCGAAGTGTTCGATGACCACCTTGCGTCGGACCTTGAGGGACGCGGAGAACTCGCCTTCCGCCTCCGTGAGCGGCCGGGGCAGCACCCTGAACTTGCGGATGGATTCCACCTTCGACACTGTCGCATTGGCGCGGTTGACGAGCTCCTTGAGGTACGCGAGCACCTCGGGGCTGTCGGCGGCCTCTGCTGCGGTCATCGCGGGCAGGCCGCGCTGGCTGAGCCAGTGCTTGAGCATCGCTTCGTCGAGCGCGATCAGCGCAGCGACGAATGCTTGGCCGTCGCCAATGACCACGACCTCTTGCACGATCGGGTCGGGCCGAATCGCGTCCTCGAGCCCTGCGGGTTGCACGTTCTTTCCCGCATCGAGAACGATGATTTCCTTCTTGCGGCCAGTGAGCGTGAGGTAGCCGTCGGCATCGAGTGAGCCCAGATCGCCGGTAGCGAACCAGCCGTCACTCAGCACCTCGTCCGTGAGCTCCTGTGCGTGCCGGTAGCCCGCGAAGATGTTCGGGCCCTTGAGGAGGACCTCTCCGTCGTCGGCGATGCGGAGGCTGCACCCGGGAAGAGGCATCCCCACGGTGCCGATGCGCGGGGCAAACTGCGGATTGCACGTCGTGGGCGCCGAGGATTCTGTGAGGCCGTAGCCCTCGAGCACCGAGACTCCTAGCCCCGTGTAGAAGTAGCCGAATGGCGGCGAAAGCCTGGCGCCTCCGCACACGATGAAGCGCATCTGCCCGCCCATGGCATCGCGAATCTTGTGGAGCACGAGGCGGTCGGCTACGGCGAATTGTGCTGTGAGTAGCGGGCTGACGCGGCCCGACTGCCGTGCGGCAGCCATGCGGCGCGAAACCTTTGCGGCCCACTGGAACAGAGTCAGTTTGAAGCCACCGCCTGCGCGAGCCTCGGCGGTGTTGTAGAACGCCTCAAGCACGCGCGGTACCGCGATCATCCAGTGCGGCCTAAAGCTCTTGAGGTCCGCGGGGAGAGTCGCCGGCGACGGCGCGAAGCCGATGGTCATTCCCGATGCGAGCGACAGGATCTCAAGGTGGCGCGCGAGCACGTGGGCGAGCGGCAGGAACAGAAGCAGCCTGCTACCAGGCTTGGTCACCTCGTGGAGGTCGGGATACGCGGCAGCATTGAGCGCGTGTTCGACCAGGTTGCGGTGAGTGAGCTCGACGCCTTTGGGGTTGCCAGTGGTTCCCGAGGTGTAGACCACGGACGCCACGTCGTCGAGCCGCTGCTTGGCGGTGCATGCGGCGAGTTTCTTGTCGGTGACCTTGGAGCCAGCGGCAACCAGGGTGTCAACGGCGCCGCCTTCTCCATCGATCGTGAGGAGCTTCGGTGCGCCGGCAACGGTATGGGCGACGGCGTAGTTCTTGGCGGTTTCAACGACCAGCAGCTTGAGCGCGGCGTCCTTGACGATCCATTCGATCTGCAGCGCCGACGACGAAGGGTAGATCGGCACGGTCATCGCGCCTGCGGCCATGATGGCGAAGTCGAAGAGCGCCCATTCGAAGCGGGTGGACGCCTGGAGGCCGACGGTCTCGCCAGGCTTGACTCCCAACGCGACGATTCCCTTGGCGACTTCGGCGACGCGGGACCGGAAATCGTCGAGGGTCACGGGCACCCACGAGCCGTCCTTGTCCTTGTATTCGCAATAGACGCGATGCGGGTTTTCTTCAGCCCGCTCGCGTAGCAGCGAAGTCACCGTGAAGTCGTCTGCAATAGAGACGAGGGCGGGAAGTCCAAATTCGGTCAGCGAGGCGTTTTCCACCCTCGAAGTCTAGGGACACATGGGCGAAATCCTGGGTCCTGGGTCCCAAGCGGCTACGCGGTTTCCGCCCCATAGATGCCGTTGATGATGTCGGCGAAGTGCTCCGACACCTGCGCCCTGCGCACTTTCATGGAGGCGGATAACTCCTCGTACGTCTCTGTGAGTTCCCGGGGGAGCACCCGCCACTCACGGATCGACTCGGCGCGTGACACGGTGGCGTTGGCCTCGTCGATAATCGCCTGCAGGTGTGCGCGCACCACGGGGTTGAGAGTCGCCTCGGCGACCGTCATGAGCGCAAGCCCCTTTGACTTGAGCCATGTGGGCAGCATCGCCTCGTCAAATGCGATGAGAGCGGACACGAACGGCTTGCCGTCGCCCACGACCACCACTTCCTGCACGAGAGGGTAGGGCCGAATGATGTCCTCGAGTCCCGCGGGCTGGACGTTCTTCCCGCCTGCGGTGACCAGAATTTCCTTCTTGCGACCCGTAATCGCGAGGTGACCCTCGGCCGTGATTGCGCCGAGGTCGCCCGTATGGAACCAGCCGTCGTGCATCACGTCGGCGGTCGCCTCTGGCATTCCGCGATACCCGGCGAACACGTTGGCGCCTTTCGCGAGGATTTCGCCGTCGGCGGCGATGCGCACCGTGCATCCGGGGAAGGGGATGCCCACGTCGCCCACCCGCGCCGAAAGCGGCGGATTGCACGTGTGTGGCGCGGAGGTCTCCGTCGCTCCGTAGCCCTCCATGACCACCATGCCGATGCCCGAAAAGAAGTGTCCGATCCTGGGGGAGAGCTTGGCGCCTCCCATCACGAGGTACGTGAGTTGTCCGCCCATTGCCGCGCGGATCTTTGACCAGACGAGACGGTCAGCGATCCAAGCCTGTAGAGCCAGGGCCTTGGGGATGCGCGCGCCTTCGTGTCGGGCCATTGACACCGTGCGGGCAACTTCTGCAGCCCAGCGGAACAGCCGTTGCTTGCCGCGTCCGCCCGCGGTCGCGTCGGCGGTGTTGTAGACGGTCTCCAGCACCCGGGGCACTGCAGGCAGCCACGTAGGCCTGAAAGCGCGCATGTCATCCGCCAACGTCTTGACGCGGGGCGTGAAGCCGATCACCGAGCCGATGTGCACGCTGAGGACGAACTCGAAGCGCGCGAACACGTGGGCAAGGGGAAGGAACAGCAGGATGCGCGTATCGCCATCGGCGAGGCGTCCGAAGTCTGGGTGGTCTACCGCTGCGATCGCGTGTTGAACGAAGTTGCGGTGCGTGAGCTGCACGCCCTTGGGCCTGCCCGTGGTGCCGGAGGTGTAGACGATCGTCGCGACGTCGTCGACACTCACCTTTTCGAGGGCCGCATCGAGGGAGGCGTCCGAGATCGCGGCCCCTGAATCGCGGAGCTCATCGAGCGCGCCCGCGTCGATTTCGAGTACAGGGGGAGCCGAAGTGAGCGCGTTCGCAACGGCGGACATCGCGGGAGTCTCGACGACCATGAGCGCTAGTTGTGCGTCGTCGTGGATCCATTGCAGTTGGTGGGCGGATGACGTGGGGTAGACAGGTACGGTGACGGCGCCCACCGCTTGGATCGCCATGTCGAGCACGGCCCACTCAAGACGGGTGTTCGCCCACAGCCCGATGGTGTCGCCCGGTTGAATGCGGCGAGCAATGAGGCCCTTGGCGACCGCGCGTACGTCTCCGTCAAACTCCTCGCGCGTGACGCGCTGCCACGCACCGGAATCGTCCTTGTACTCGCCGAACGTGCGGCCGGGCTCTTGCTGGGCGCGCGTCCTCACGAGGCCATACATGGACAGCGTCTCGTCTATGACAATCGTTGACGGAGTCGAGATCTCGTCCGAGGTGCCGGTGCTCATGAAACCGAGCATACGCCTCTACCTACGGTTCCGTAACTTAGGGCCTAGGGCCCAACCGTCGCGCCTACTTGGACTTCTTCGACGCCTTCTTCGCAGCCTTCTTCGCTGCGGCATCCGCGCGGGCCTGCGCATGCGCGGCGCCGGCCGCAGCTCCCACAATTCCGGCACCGTTGAGGAGTTCGGCGGGAATGATCGGAGCGCGCAGCGTGAGCTTGGGAAGGAACTTCTCGTGTTCCTTGGACACGCCGCCACCCACGATGATCAGGTCGGGCCACAGCAGTCGCTCGACCTCCGAGAAGTACTTCTGGAGATGCTTCGCCCACTGGTTCCAGCTGAGCCCGTGACGCTCGCGCGCCGATTCGGCAGCGTATTCCTCGGCGTCGAGGCCGTCGATGATGAGGTGTCCGAGCTCGGTGTTGGCGACCACCTCGCCGTCGACGATCAGCGCCGTACCAATCCCCGTCCCCAGTGTCGCGAGGAACACCACGCCGTCCCCGCCATGCGCCGCGCCATACAAGTACTCGCCATACCCCGCGGCGTCGGCGTCATTGATCGTATGGACCCTGCGCCCCACATAGTCGCGCATCACGTCATCGATATTGACGCCGATCCACGACTGGTCGACGTTGGGGGCGAAGCGCACCACGCCGTGTTGGATCACGCCAGGAAAAGTGATGCCGATGGGCGTCTTCTTGGACGGCTCGAACCTGGCGACCGCCTGAGCGACCGCCTTTCCCACCGCGTCGGGCGTGGCCGGCTGGGGGGTGAGGACGCGAAAACGCTCCTCGGTGAATTCTCCCGTGCGCAGATCAACGGGCGCGGCCTTGATTCCCGATCCGCCGATGTCGACGCCGAGCGCGATGTGCTTGCTCATGGCGCCGTCAGGATCTCGAAGCCGTCGGCCGTGATGAGCACCGTGTTCTCGAACTGGGCGACCCAGGAACCGTCGTCCGTGGCGACCGTCCAATCGTCGTCCCATTCGTGGTTTTTCTGGGAGCCTGCCACCAGCATTGGCTCGACGGTAAAGACCATGCCTACCTCGATGAGATCGGAGTGATACGGAGCGGCGTCGTAGTGAGGGATGACGAGCCCGGTGTGGAATGCGGGGCCCACGCCGTGGCCCGTATAGTCGCGTACCGATTCGAATCCGTGGCGTGCCGCATACTTTTCGATCACGCGGCCGATGACGTTGACCTCGCGCCCTGGCCGCGCGGCCTTGATCCCTCGCATCATGGCCTCGCGGGTGACCTCGACCAGTTTTTGGGCCTCGGGAGATCCCTCGCCCGCAATGAACGAGCCGCAGTTGTCGCCGTGGACGCCGCCCTTGAACGCCGTGATGTCCACTTTCACGATGTCGCCGTTCCGGATCACGGTCGAATCGGGGATGCCGTGACAGATGACCTCATTGATCGAGGTGCACAGCGCCTTGGGATAGGGCGTCTTGCCGGCGGCGGCTGGGTAGCCGAGCGTCGACGGGTACGCGCCGTGGTCGATCATGAACTCGTGCCCGATACGGTCGAGCTGATCCGTGGTGACGCCTGGCTGCACGTGTTTGCCGACTTCGGCGAGGGCCTGGGCCGCGATTCGGCCGCTCACCCGGATGCGCTCGACAGTCTCGGCATCGGGGACGTCGCCGCCCTTCCAGCGCGCCGCAGACTTCTTTCCGACGTACTCGGGCGTAGCAATCCCTGCGGGGACCGCCAGCCTGGGGGAAACGACACCCTTGACGATGCTCTCGCGAACCGGTCCCATACTTGGCAGTCTAGAGGTGGAGGCTAGATCACATGGAACCAACAGGCGGCAAGACCGAGTACTTCTTCAACACCGAGACGCGCCAGGTCGAGCAGGGCAGGCAGAGTACGTGGGAGCACCTGCTGGGGCCCTTCGACACGGCCGATGAGGCTCAGCGGGCGATCGACATCGCGGCGGACAAGTCCGATGCGTGGGACGAGGCGGACAAGGCGTGGAGAGGCGAGGACTAGGCGGGTTTAAGACCTACGCCCCGTCGCGCCACGAGTGCTGCGGCTCATAGCCCAGCACGCGACGCGCCTTGTCGATGCTCAGCAGCGTCTCGTGCTCGCCCAACTCTTTGGTCACGGGTACCTTCGGGAACTGTTCGGCCGCTAGGTCTGCGCTCGATCGCGACATTACGGTGTCGGCGTTGGCGATCACGAAGTGGTCGAAGCCAGGCTCGCGGTACTTGAGGCTCTTGATCACCGCCTGGGCGCCGTCGCGAGCGTCGATATAGCCCCATAGGTTCCAGCGACGGGCAGTGGCGTCGGCGTCGAAAGCGGGGAAGCCCGCGTATTCCTCGGGGTACATGACGTTCGAGAAGCGCAGCGCGATGATGCTCAGCGTGGGGTCCCAGCGGCAGAACTGAGCCGCCATCGTCTCTTCAAGATGCTTGACGAGCGAATAGTTCGACTCGGGACGGCTCACGTCCTCGTCGACAGGGATGTACGGAGGGTCGATCGCGAACGGCAGTCCAAGCACCGTCTCGGACGAGGCGTACACGATCTTCTTGATGCCGGCCCGCTTGGCGCCCTGGAACACGTTGAATGTGGCTGGCATGTTGTTGTGAAATGTCGCCACATCGGTGACCTGGCCTGGCGCGGGCACGGCGGCAAGGTGGACGACCGCATCGACCGTCCCGTAGCGGTCCTGTACCCCGAACATCGCGTCGACGGTCTGGCCGTAGTCGGTCAGGTCGATGCGCGTGTAGTCGTGCGAAGCCGGAACGGGTTTGCTGTCGAGGCCGTGAACGTCGTATCCGGCCGCGGCGAGTTCGTCGACGACCACCCGACCCAGCTTGCCCTGGCTGCCCGTAACAATCACCGTGGTCATGGAGTACGTCCTCTCGGGACTATTGGTCGAACGTGTGATCGGCGCTCGGGAACGTGACCGCCTTGACCTCGGTGACATAGGCCGTAGCGGCCTCCCGCATGGCCTTGCCCACCTCGCCAAAGTGCTTCGAGAAGCTGGGGCTCCAGTCGGCCATTCCCAACGCGTCGAGCCACACGAGCACCTGCCCGTCCGTGTGCGGTCCCGCACCAATGCCGATGGTCGGGATGTCAAGCGCGGCGGTGAGCTTCTCGGCCACGGGACCGACGACCATTTCGAGCACGATCATGCACGCGCCGGCCTCCTGAAGCGCAAGTGCGTCGGCGAGCATCTCGTCGTATGCGCCGTCGCCCCTGCCCTGGATGCGACGACCTCCCAACATGTTCTCGGATTGCGGCGTGAACCCAAGGTGGCCCACGAACGGGATGCCTGCGTCGACCACGGCCTTGACCTGTGCGGCCACGCGACGCCCGCCCTCGAACTTGATGGCGTGCGGCTGGGCCTCCTTCATCATCCGAATCGCGGACTCGACCGCCTGCTGAGGCGACACCTCATACGTACCGAAGGGCAGGTCGGCCACCACAAAGGCCTTCTTTGCACCACGCGCGACCGCGCGAGCCAAAGGGATCATCTCGTCAAGTGTGACCACGCCGGTGTTGTGGTGGCCAAGGATGTTGTCGCCGAGCGAGTCCCCGACCAGCAGCACATCAATGCCCGCCTCGTCGAAGAGCTTGGCGGTGGGGTAGTCGTAGGCCGTGAGCATCGTGATCTTCTCGCCGCGGTTCTTCATTTCGCGGAAGTGATGGATGCGCACCTTCTTGCGGTCGGAAGCCGCCTGCTGAGTCATGGTTCCACCTTCTCACGCCAGCGACTGGTAATCGGAAGTCGGCGGTCCCTGCCGAAGGCCAGCGCGGTCACCTTGGGGCCAGGCGGATACTGCCGACGCTTCCATTCGGCGCGGTCTACTAGGGACAGCACCTTGTCGACCACGGCCTCGTCGAAGCCGCGTGCGAGCAACTCCGCACGTCCCTCTGCGTGCTCCACGTATGCGTCGAGCACCTCATCGAGCAGCTCATACGGTGGAAGCGAGTCCTGATCGGTCTGACCGGGACGTAGCTCCGCGCTCGGGGGCTTTTCAATCGAATTGACGGGGATGGGTTCGACCTCGCCGAGCGCCACAGCCCTCGCATTGCGCCACCGCGCGAGGTCCCATACGCGGGTCTTGTCGAGGTCCTTGAGGGGAGCGAAGCCGCCGATGCTGCCGGCGTCGTAGATGGTCGCGTACCCGGTCGCGAGCTCCGACTTGTTGCCGGGTGCGATGACCATGTGGCCCTCGCGGTTCGAGATCGCCATGAGGATCACGCCACGCACGCGCGCCTGGAGGTTCTCCTCGGCGACACCGGTGAGCGCGAGCTGCTCCTGAAACGCGGCGACGAGGGGCGCGATCGCCTGGACGCGGTAGTCCGCGCCGAGGCGCTTGGCTAGATCGGCGGCGTCGTCGAGCGAGTGCTGAGACGAGTACTCCGAGGGCATCGCCACTCCCACGACGTTTTCGCCGCCTACCGCGTCGGCCGCAATCGCGGCGGTCAACGCTGAGTCGATGCCTCCCGAGACCCCAAGTACGACCGAGCGGAAGCCGTTCTTGCCCAGGTAGTCGCGCAGACCAGTGACCACCGCGGAGTACACCTGTTCATCGTCGGACGCGAAGTCGACAACGCTCGATTGTCGCGGCGCGTCGCCCGCGGCGGGGAGGTCCCACAGCAGCAGGTCGTCGGCAAAGCCGGGGGAGTTCGCCATCCACGCGCCGTCCGCGGCGACGATGAATGAGTGGCCGTCGAACACGAGATCGTCCTGGCCTCCCCACAGGTTGACGTAGGCGAGCGGCGCGCCCACCTCGGCGGCGCGTCTGCGCGCCAACTCGGTGCGTACGCGTCCCTTGCCCTCCTCGAAGGGGGAGCCGTTGAGCACCACGAGGAGGTCGATGTTGGCCTGAGCCATCGCAGCCACAGGCCCGCCGTCCTGCCAAATGTCCTCGCAGATCACGATGCCAAGGCGCTGACCCTCGACCTCGATCACGCAGCCATCGGAGCCTGGCGCGAAGATGCGCCGTTCATCGAAGACGCCGTAGTTGGGGAGGTGATGCTTGGCGTAGCGCGAGACTACGGCGCCGTGTTCAATCACGACGGCGTCGTTCGTGGGACGTCCCTCCGTGTTGACGCCCAAGGTACCCAGCACGACGGTGAGCGCGCCGAGGCCATCCGCCTCAAGATCGGCCGCGAGCGCCTGTACCGCGTGCTCGGCCGCGCGCTGGAAGCTCTCGCGCAGCGCAAGATCCTCGATGGGGTACCCGGTGATGGCCATCTCGGGGAACACCACCACGCGAGCCCCCGCCTCGGAGGCTTCTCGAGAGCGTGCGCGCACAAGGGCGGCGTTACCAGCGATGTCGCCGACGCAAGGGTTGACTTGGGCAAGTGCGATCGTGACGCTTGACATGTCGCCAGCCTACGCGTGAGCGGCACGTGCGGCACGTCACACAAACGTCACACGGATGGGGCAGGATAGGACGCATGGATAAGCAGCAGGAGTATGTGCTTCGCAGTGTCGAGGAGCGCGACATTCGCTTCGTTCGCTTGTGGTTCACCGACGTGCTCGGGATGCTCAAGTCGGTCGCGATCGCACCGGCGGAACTCGAGAACGCGTTCGCGGAGGGAATTGGGTTCGACGGCTCGGCCGTCGAGGGGCTGACCCGTGTCTACGAGGCGGACATGCTCGCCATTCCCGACCCCACGACGTATCAGGTGCTGCCATGGCGCGGGGATCGCCAGGGCGCGGCCCGCATGTTCTGCGATATTCACCTTCCCGACGGCGAACCGGCGCTGTCCGACCCTCGTCAGGTGCTCAAGCGCACGCTTGATAAGGCATCGGCGCAAGGCTTCACGTTCTATACGCACCCCGAGATCGAGTTCTACCTGTTTAAGCCGCTTGAGGAGGGGAAGCTGCCCCGACCAGTTGACCAGGCAGGCTATTTCGACAACGTGCCGCGCGGCACTGGGCACGAGTTCCGTCGCACCGCGATCACCACGCTTGAAGAAATGGGTATTTCGGTCGAGTTCAGCCACCACGAGGCGGGACCGGGTCAGAACGAGATCGACCTGCGGTACGCAGACGCGCTCACCACCGCCGACAACATCATGACGTTTAGGACGGCCATCAAGGAGGTCGCGCTCGAACAGGGCCTTTACGCCTCCTTCATGCCCAAGCCACTTGCGGACGCGCCTGGCTCCGGAATGCACACGCACCTGAGTCTCTTTGAGGGCGACCGCAACGCGTTCCACGACCCCGCTGCGGAGTACGGCCTCTCGACGGTCGCACGCCAGTTCATGGCGGGTGTCCTCAAGCACGCACCCGAGATCACGGCAGTGACCAACCAACACGTCAATTCGTATAAGCGGCTCTGGGGCGGGTCCGAGGCTCCCAGCTACGTGTCGTGGGGTTCCAACAACCGTTCCGCGCTGGTCCGCGTGCCAATCCATAAGCCCTCGAAGAGCCAATCTGCTCGCGTCGAATACCGCGCGATCGACTCGGCGGCCAATCCCTACCTCGCGTTCTCGGTGATCCTCGCGGCGGGCCTCAAGGGCATTAAGGAGGGCTACGAGCTTCCCCCAGGCGCCGAGGACGACGTGTGGGAGTTGAGCGCGGCCGAACGCAGGGCGATGGGCTACGAGCCGTTGCCGTCGTCCCTCGCCGATGCGGTGGCCGCCATGGAGAAGTCGGAACTTGTGGCCGAGACCCTGGGGGAAAGCGTCTTCGACTTCTTCTTGCGCAATAAGCGCGAGGAGTGGACGGCGTACCGCGCCCAGGTGACGCCGTTCGAGCTGGAGCGCTACCTCGGTGTGTTGTAGGCCGCAGCGTCCATGCGGTTTGGCCTGGCCTAGGCTGGAAGCGTGACGCGCCGCGAATTGAGTCCCTCCGCGCAAATGCGGCGCGCAGGGGTGCGGGATCCTGAGCGCGCCCTCGGGCTGATAGCCGAACTCGAAGCGATCATCGGTTCCTCGATAGAAGATGTGCCCAGGGCCCTGTCGTACCTGGCAGACCCCGACGGCGGACTGTTGTCTCTTGTGCGACTCATGGAGGCGGCACGAGCGGCGGGCGTGCTCAAGGAAGTGGTGGCACTCAAGGGCACGGTGGCGGGCAACATGGTGGCGATGCTCCTGGGAGCATCGAGCGCCATGGGTGACTTCTTGATACGCCACCCTGAGTTGGCGGCCGATGCCACGCAATGGGATCGCGATGCTATTCCCGACGCATCGGGGGCAAGGGCTGCGCTTCTGATTGCGGTGGGCGCAGACCCCCTTTCCGACACCCCTGTTGCCTCGATCATGGGGCCCGCAGGCGTGGACGCGATGCGCATTGCCTATCGCCGTGCGCTTGCCGCAGTGGCAGCCGTCGACGTGGCAGCCCTCGACCCCCTGAAGGTGGAGCCCGCGGTCAGTGCGGCCCTCGCGGATCTGGCGGGAGCCGCTCTCGAGGCTGGACTCGCCATTGCCCGCGCCGAAACGCCTCACCACGAGGCGGCTCGACTCGCGATTATGGCGATGGGCAAATGCGGCGCCCGCGAACTCAACTATGTGTCCGATGTGGACGTCATCTACGTTGCGGAGCCCGCGGAGGGAGCCGAGGAGCACGAGTCCATGGCAGTCGCGACGGCGTTGGCCTCGCGCGCGGCGGCCGTATGTTCGGCGCCGTCAATCGAGCCGCCCCTATGGCAAGTCGATCCGAACCTCCGGCCCGAAGGGAAGGACGGCGTGCTCGTGCGGCGCGTCGAATCGCATCGAGCCTACTACGAGCGGTGGGCCGAGTCCTGGGAGTTCCAGGCACTGCTCAAGGCACGTCCTGTCGCTGGCGACATGGCGGTGGGTCAGGCGTACCTCGACGCCGTGTGGCCATTCGTGTGGACGGCGGTCGAGCGCGATGGTTTCATCCATTCTGCGCAGGCCATGCGCAAGCGTGTTGAGGCGCATATCCCGCCCAAGGAGGCGGACCGAGAGATCAAACTTGGTCCAGGCGGCCTGCGCGACGTCGAATTCACCATCCAGCTCATTCAGCTCGTTCACGGCCGGTCCGACCCCACGCTGAGGGTTCGTGGCACGCTCGAAGGTCTGCGGGCCCTGCGGAATGGGGGATATGTGGGCCGCACCCAGGCGGCGTCACTCGATCGAAGCTATCGCCAGCTGCGGGTGTGGGAACACCGGATGCAGTTGCGCAAACTCAGTCGCACGCACCTCATGCCAAACAATGATGAGGGCAAACGGATCCTTGCACGAGCCTCGGGCTTCGCGACCGTGAGTTATATGGAAGAGGTGTGGAACGATGTGCGCCGCGATGTGCGCGCGATGCACCTGGAAATGTTCTATCGGCCCATTCTGGGCGCGGTCGCTCAGTTGAGTACGGGCGAGGCGACGCTCGCCGAATCGCCCGCGCGGGCACGCCTTGCAGCGATCGGCTTCAGTGACCCCGAGGGCGCGCAACGGCATATTGCGGCTTTGACACTGGGACTCTCGCGCCGCGCTGCCATCCAACGCCAGCTCTTGCCCGCGTTGATCGGCTGGTTTGCCGCGGGGCCCGACCCGGATGCGGGCCTCCTTGCCTTCCGGCAGCTTTCCGAGCAACTCGAGCAAAAGCAGTGGTTCCTCAAGTTGCTGAGAGACTCGGGAACCGCGGCCGAGCGCCTTGCCACGTTGCTCTCCACCTCGGGATTCGTGACCAAGGCGCTGCTCTCTTCCGCACAACACATCACGTGGCTCGACAACGACGCGGATCTCGCGCCCGTGCCGGCCGCGCGTCTCGATCAGGAGGTCGAGGCGATCGTGACGCGTGCTGATGACGAGGACAAGGTCATCACCGCGCTGCGGGGACTGAGGCGGCGCGAGGTCTTAAGGACCGCCGCGGCCAACGTCCTTGCGCTCCAGGATTCGGTCACCGCCGCGTCGTCTGTCTCCGATGCGGCCGACGTCCTGATGCGGGGAGCACTGCGCGTCGCGCATGCGGTCGTGACGCTCGACAAGGGGCTCGACGAGCCCGCGGCCGATGTCGCGGTGATCGCCATGGGGCGCTACGGCGGCGGGGAAATGGGCTACGGCTCCGACGCCGACGTGCAGTTCGTCTATGAGCCACGTGACGGAGCGGAGGATCCCGCAGCGTTCGCCCTCGCGGTAGCCGTCAAGCTTCGCGATCTGTTGCAACGGTCCAATTCGCAGCCGTCGCTCGCCGTGGATGCCGACTTGAGGCCGGAAGGCAAGAACGGTGCGCTCGTGCGATCGCTCGAGTCGGTGTCCGAGTACTACAGACGGTGGTCCGACCCATGGGAGGCGCAGGCCCTTGTGCGTGCACGCCCCGTCGCTGGCGCCGAGGGACTTCGCGAACGGTTTGTCGAGGCGATTGCCGCAGTGAGGTATCCCGTTGCTCTCACCGATGATGCGCTCAAGCAGATGCGGATGCTCAAGGCCCGCATGGAGTCCGAGCGGTTGCCGCGTGGGATCGATCCTCGCAGACATCTGAAACTCGGACCCGGTGGGCTCTCGGACGTCGAGTGGACGATTCAGCTGCTGCAGTTGCGCCACGCCCACGCGCACGAGTCCCTGCGGACCACGCAGACCCTGGAGGCCATCGCCGCCGCGCGGTCTGTGGGAATCCTTGCCCAGGCCGACGCGCGCGCGCTCACCGATGCGTGGCGCCTCGCGACCGAGTTGCGCGGCGCCATCGCGCTGCGCGGCAGGCCGGGAGATGCGGATGCCCTTCCGGGTGACCACCGTGATCTGAGCGTTCTCGCCTCCATCATGGGGCTGGCCGAGTCGGGTCAGGTTCTCGACGAAAGGTATACGCGCGCCGCTCGACGAGCACGGGCCGTGACGGAGCGCCTCTTCTTCGGCTGGGAGGTGTCGTAGTGAGAGCGCTTCGCACGCTTCTTTCCGCAATCGCAATCCTCGTGGGTGCGGCGCTCGTGGTCATGTGGTGTGGTTCATGGCTGATACTCAAGGCGGTCGACGACGGCGCGGTAGCTCGCACCCTTGTGCGAGGCGCACTATCGACCCCGGCGGTGACAGCCAAGATCGGTGAAGAAATTGAGGCGCGTGCCTCGGCATCGCTCGCGACGCGAGGCGTCGATGTGTCGACTCAGGGCGTCGGGACGCTCCTCAGTGATGCCATCGCGTCACTCGCGCAATCCGAAGAGTTCAAGAGCGTGGTGCTCGCACAAGTGGATGCAGCCCAGGCTCGGCTTCATGACGAACTCGCGCGCGATGATCGCCCACAGGGCCCGTTCGTGGTCTCCGTTGATTTCTCGGCAACCGTGAATGATCGGCTAGGGGAGGTTCCCGTCGTCGGCTCGCAGATTCCCGACGTGGCAGTCGCCCCCGTGGATGTGGAGATCGTGTCCGCGCAGATGTTTGACAAGGCGAGGACCGCATACTCGCGGCTCGAGTTCGCCAAACGCTACTTTCTCTGGGGGGGTCTCGCGCTCATCGCGATCGGCATCGCAGTTTCGACAAGGCGCAGATTCGTGATTCCCAAGTTCCTCATCGCCGCTGGGGCGATGGCGTTGGGCGTGGCCGCGGTGTTAGCGGTCACTTCGCCCGCGCAGCTCGCCTCGGGCGTTCCCGGCGGCGCGGACGGCACGTGGGGGAGCCTCCTTGCGCAGTCCTTTGCGGACGAGGCGATCCCAGGAATCCGCCGCACGCTCGCAATCGCGGGACTCATCGCGCTGGTGGTGGGCGGCATGACCACTCTGATCGCGAAGTCCTCCGGGCGATCCAGGCGCTAGCGCAGCTCGTGGCCGCGTTCCTTCACACGGGTAGGGCTACGGCGCGATCGGTTTCGGGGAAGGAGGGCCCGCGGAGCCTCGCTCAATGATGGGACCGAGGAGTCGGATGATCTCGGCGTCGCGGCCGGGGTCCGCGATAGTGTCCAGCAAGATGCGCGTTGATTCCTTCACGATCTGCGGAAGCGGTTGGGAAACCGTGGTCAGTCCTGGCACCGAGTAGCGCGCAAAGTCGATGTCGTCGAACCCCGTCACGGACACATCCTCGGGCACGCGTAGACCGCGCTCGCTGAGCGCCTTGATCGCGCCCACGGCGACGGTGTCGCAGATCGCGACAATGGCGGTGGCGTCGAGCCCCTCGTCAAGGGCGCCCAGCATCGTCTCGTAGCCGTTCTCCATCGTGTAAAGGCGCTGAGGCACCGCAGCGGTGAGCACCTGGGCATGGACGTCCGCGTGGAAGTGCTCCACGGCGTCGCCAAAGCCCCTCACGCGCAACGCCCACACCTGTTCCGCGTCGCCGGCTTCACCAGCGCCTAGATAGGCGATGCGTCGATGACCGCGTTCGAGCAGCAGCGTGGTGATCCGTGCCGATGCGGCACGGTCGTCGATGGATACCGACGAATGGGGCGAGGGTGAACCCGAGAAGTCGGAGGTTGTGCAGAAGACGAGTGGGGCGCCCATTTCTGCCAACCGCCGGCTCGATAGGGCGCCCTTGGCCTTGTCTCCGTAACGTCCAAGGAAGATCACGCCGCTGATCTTGCGGTCGCGCACTACACGCGCGATGACGCCCGCCTCGGCGTCCTCATCCGATATGAAGGTCAGCATCAGCGAGAACTTGGTCTTCTCGATCTCCTCCTCGAACATGCGGATCATCGGGAGGAAGATGGGGCTGAGGCCACCCTGTACCAGCAGCGCGATCACGTTGGTCGAGCGAGCCTTGAGGCTCTGGGCAGAGGAGTTGGCCACGTAGTCGTGTTTCTTTGCCATCTCGACGATCCGAAGGCGCGTCGCGGGGCTTACCTCGGGGTGGCCGTTGATCGCACGCGACACCGTCGACACTGCGACACCGCACAGAGCGGCCAGTTCGCGAATGGTGGTGCCGGACATCAGTTCCTCGCCGTCGACGTGTGCAACGTCCACAAGGCGCCGCCGCAACAATCCAGCCTACGGCAGTAGATGGCTCCGAAGCGAGGCGGTGTTCCGGCGTGTATTCAGGGCTTCGTCCCACAGCGCCGCCGCCCCGTTTCGAGTGGCTATGGTGCGCGTGGTTGATGCTCACGCCCCAATTTCGGAAACGGTTCCGGTCGCGATACGCTGAAGCGTCGCCTAGGAAACTGCGCCCGGCATTCCCGTTCGTGGCGTCGACAATCACCGTCGCGAACTGGCGGAATGGAAAGCGAGATCCGAGATGGCTCACCTCTTTGACGTTGACCCCTGGGTCGTCTCGACCACGCACATCGACCCCACCCAGATCCGGCTGATCGAGAGCATCACGTCGATCGGTAACGGCTATATGGGCATGCGCGGAAACTTCGAGGAGGGGTACGGAGGCGATAGTCACCTCGGCACCTACATGGCGGGTGTCTGGTATCCCGATCCGACGAAGGTCGGTTGGTGGAAGAACGGCTACCCCCACTACTTCGGCAAGGCGATCAACGCCGTCAACTTCGCGGGTATCGGCATCGAGGTCAACGGGCAGGCACTCGACCTCTTTACGGTTCCATACAGCGACATCGAAATCCGCCTCGACATGCGGCGTGGGCTCCTGACTCGCTCCTTCACGTGTGAGGTGGGGGGAGTGAGCGTGCGGCTTCACGCCGAACGTTTCCTCAGCGTCGTGACGCCGCAACTCTCGTTCCAGCGCCTTTCGATCGAGATCGAGAGCGGTGAGGGAGTGTTGCGGGTGGTTCCCGCGATCGACGGAGCCGTCCACAACCTTGACTCCAATTACGGCGAGCAGTTCTGGCATGAGGTGGGACGCTCGACCGAACCCGCGGCGTTGAGCATGCGCACCAATCCCAACCCCTTCGGGACGCCGCAGTTCACGGTGACAGCGGCGATGGCGTGCACCGTGGCCGGTCTGGACCCGGAAGGCACCCGGTCGCAGCCGCTCCTCGTCGAGGAGCCGTATACGGCGGCCGTGGTGGCCGGATCCGCGGTCGAGCTCGTCAAGACGGTCGCGGTGGTGACCTCGCGCGATGTCGACGATGCGGATCACGTGTCTCGCGCCGCGGCGCTGCTCGACGAAGCGTCCCAGAAGAGCTACGCGGAGCACCGCGCCGAGCAGGAGTCCGCCTGGGCAGATCGGTGGGCGCAGGCCGATGTCGAGATCGACGGTGACGCGCCCGCGCAGCAGGGGATTCGCTTCAACACGTTCCAGCTGCTATCGACCTATTACGGCGAGGACGAGCGGCTCAACATCGGGCCCAAGGGGTTCACAGGCGAGAAGTACGGAGGCGCCACCTATTGGGACACCGAGGCGGTGCTCGTGCCGCTTTACCTTGCGGTCTCCCGGCCCGACGTGGTGCTCTCTCTGCTGAAGTATCGTCACCGTCAGCTCGATCAGGCTCGTCATAACGCGCGCCAACAGGGCCTCGCGGGGGCGCTCTACCCGATGGTGACGTTCGACGGAGTCGAGTGCCACAACGAGTGGGAGATCACGTTCGAGGAGATCCACCGCAACGGCGCAATCGCCCACGCGATCGCGAACTATACGTCGTACACCGGCGACCGGACGTACCTCGTCAACGAGGGCGTCGAAGTATTGACCGAGATCGCACGCTTCTGGGCCGATCGAGTCCACTACTCCGCCCGCGCCAGCAAGTACATGATCCATGGTGTGACGGGTCCGAATGAGTACGAGAACAACGTCAACAACAACTGGTACACCAACTACCTGGCGCGCTGGGTCCTGAATTACACCAGCGCGGTGGTGCTCGAACTCGATCATGAGCGTCGTGCACAGCTCGACGTGGACGACACCGAACTTGAACGCTGGGCCGACATTGCCGAGCGTATGTACCTGCCCGAAGACGCCGAGCTCGGCATCAAGGTTCAGCACGACACGTTCCTGGACAAGGACCTCATGCCGGTGACGGCGATCGATCCGGCCGATCGCCCGATCAACCAGCACTGGTCGTGGGACCGAATCCTGCGGTCGTGCTTCATCAAGCAGGCAGATGTCCTTCAGGGCATGTACATGTTTGAGGCGGACTTCGCGCCCGCCGACATCCGCCGCAACTTCGAGTTCTACGAGCCGATGACCGTGCACGAGTCGTCGCTCTCGCCGTCCCTGCATGCGGTGCTCGCCGCAGCCGCGGGATTGCGCGAAAAGGCGGTTGAGCTCTACGAGCGCAGCGCTCGTCTTGACCTCGACAACTACAACAACGACACCGAAGATGGCCTGCACATCACGTCGATGAGCGGGTCATGGCTCGCGATCGTGCACGGCTTCGCCGGAATGCGCACCGGAGATGGGGCGCTGAGCTTCTCGCCATTTTGCCCGGACCGCTGGCAGCGCTATGCCTTCACGATTCGCTATCGCGGACGGCTGCTCAAGGTGGAGGTCACCAGCGAAGGCTCAGGGTTCGAGCTGGTCGAAGGCGACCCACTTACGGTGCACGCTTTCGGGCGCGCTCACGAGGTCTCGACTGGCTCTCCCGTGACGGTGACAGCTCCTGAAGCGGGCGACGACCTCTAGGCGCTGAGCCACACGGTGGTGTCGGCGGGGATCCCCTCTGCCACGGGACCCGACGCAAGGAGCACGTCCCCTGAAGGCAGAGAGATCGCGCCGTCCGTCATGTTCGACACCACGCGTACATCGGCCACGGTGAAGTCCAGCACTCCTGCCGCGGACTCGTTCCACGTCAACGAGTCGCCGCCCAAGGAGTGACCGCGTCGGATCTTCAACGCCGCGCGATACATCTCGAGCGTCGATCCGGGCACTCCCTCTTGAGCGTCCGCCGCGTAGCGTGCCCACGACGCGGGTTGGGGTAGCCACGAGGCTCCCGTTGTCGAGAACCCGAAGGCGGGGGCATCGGACTCCCAGGGAAGGGGCACCCGGCAGCCGTCGCGTCCGTAGATGCCTTCTGGAGTGTGGAAGAACGTGGGGTCTTGGCGGGCATCGTCGGGTATGTCGATCGCCTCGGGAAGGCCCAGCTCTTCCCCTTGGTAGACATACGCAGATCCGGGCAGGGCGAGCATCACGAGCGTCGCGGCGCGACCCCTCGACATGGCGGACACCTCGTCTGGTCGATCAGGGCTGACGGGCCCGATGCCGATGTTGTGGGGCGTCCGCTCTTTGAGGGCGAGGCGAGAGGTGTGGCGGACGGTGTCGTGGTTTGAAAGGACCCACGTGGAGGGGGCGCCCACACCACTGAATGCGCCGATCGAATCGTCAATCACTGTGCGCAATTCCGCAGCGTCCCACGACGTCATGAGGTAGCCGAAGTTGAATGCCTGGTGGAGTTCATCGGGGCGAACCCATTTGGCCATCTTGTTCAGCGGCAGCACCCAGGCCTCCGCGACGAGCGCCCTGTCCGCGTCGTACTCATCGGCGACGCGACGCCACCTGCGCCAAATGTCGTGAACCTCGTCGCGTGACCAATACGGGTGGTCATCTGGGGCCCACTCGCCGCCGGTACGCAGCGGGTCTACGTCGATATCGGGCAGTCCCTGTGCCTTGGCGAGCCCGTGGGCGACGTCGATGCGAAAGCCGTCGGCACCGCGGTCGAACCAGAACCGCAAGATCTCGTCGAAGCGATCCGCGACCCATGGGTTGGTCCAGTCGAAGTCGGGCTGTGTGCTGTCAAAGAGGTGCAAATACCAGGGGCCCGGTGTGCCGTCTGCCTCGGTGATGCGAGTCCATGCCGGGCCGCCGAACATCGACAACCAGTTGTTGGGCGGCTCGCATCCGTCAACACCACGGCCCTCACGGAAGATGTACCGGTCGCGTTCGGGGGCCCCAGGGCCCGCCGCGAGCGCCTCTTGGAACCAGCGGTGTTCGCTCGACGAGTGATTGGGCACCACGTCGACGATGACGCGCAGGCCCAGCTCGTGGGCGCGCGTGATCAGCGCATCGGCGTCGTCGAGAGTGCCGAACAGGGGGTCCACGTCGCAGTAGTCCGCCACGTCGTAGCCGGCGTCGTTCTGGGGGGAGACGTAAAACGGGGAGAGCCACACCGCGTCCACTCCCAGATCGGCGAGGTGTCCGAGGCGTGAGGTGATGCCGGGAAGGTCGCCGATGCCGTCGCCCGAGGAGTCCGCGAAGGACCGGGGGTAGACCTGGTAGATGACTGCGGTGCGCCACCACTCGTGGGAAACGGGGGCAGGAGACGTTGTTGACATGTTCTCACCCTATTCGGGCGCAGGGACCCCCAACGCACGGGTGGCACGCACCGCGACCAGGGTCACTTGGTGGAACCCGCGGTGAGGCCGCCGACGATGTACTTCTGCAAGAACAGGAACAAGGCCACGACGGGTATCGACGCCATGACGGCCCCGGCCGCGAAGGCACTCCAGTCCGCGTAATTGGGGTTGGAGACCATCCGATAGAGACCCACTGCGAGCGTCTGGCGTTCGGGGTCGATCAGGATCACGGACGCGATGACGAAGTCGTTCATGCTGGCAATGAAGGACAGCATCGAGACCACCGCCAGAATCGGTGCCACGAGCCTCAAGATGATCGTGAAGAAGACGCGGGCGTGGCTTGCGCCGTCGACCTTTGCCGCCTCGTCAATTTCGGAAGGCACTGTATTGAAGTATCCGTACATCAGGTAGGTGTTCACGCCGAGAGCGGCCCCCAGATAGACGCATATGAGCCCGGCGCTGGTGTTGAGGCCGAAGGCAGGGACGACTTCGCCGATCTTGGAGAGCAGCAAGAAGATGGCGACCACGGCAAGCAGTTGAGGAAACATCTGGACAAGCACGATCGTCAGCAGCCCCGTGCGACGGCCGCGGAACCTCATTCGGGAGAACGCATAGGCCGCGAGTGCACCGAGGAACACGGACAGCACCGACGTGGTCACGCCGATGACAAGCGAGTTCTTGAACCACATAAGGAACGGGAACTGGTCCGAACCCAACAGCCTCCGATAGCTGTCGAGGCCAACCACGCGAAACAGGTGATTGGACCCCGTGAGGGTTCCCGTCGGATTGAGCGATGCCGAGATGATGTAAAGCAACGGAAGCAGTGCGTACCCGCACAGCAGCAATGCGAACACGTGGCGCCACGGGAAGGCGCGTCGACGAGCGGGGGTTGCGGTGCGCCCTGGACGGGTTGAGACGTGCGTGGAGCGAGCCATCAGTTGATCTCCTCGAGGGACTTAGTGCGACGGAAGCCAATGATTGAGATCGCGGCCACCACGATGAAGATGAGGATCGAGAAGGCCGACGCTAGGCCGTAGTCGCGGTTCTGTCCGGTGAATGCCACCTTGTAGACCAGCGAAATCAGGATGTCGGTATGGCCTACAGGGATGCCTGCGCTCGTGTCGCGAGGGCCGCCTCCTGTCACCAGGTAGATCACGTTGAAGTTGTTGAAGTTGAACGCGAACGACGAGATGAGGATGGGCGCGGCCGACACCAATACCAGGGGCAACTCGATGTGGCGCAGCATCTGCCACCGCGACGTGCCGTCCACGCGTGCCGCCTCGCGTACTTCACCGGGAATTGATTGCAGCGCGCCTGTCGCGATGAGAAACATGTACGGGAAGCCCAGCCACAGGTTGACCATCAACACGGAGGCCTTCGCGAGCGTCGGATCCGTGAGCCACGGAATCGACGCGCCGCCAAGGAGCATCTGATTCACAAATCCGAAGCTTTCTGAAAGCATGCCTGCCCAGATCATTGACCCTAGGAACGCGGGGAACGCGTACGGGAGGATCATCACGATCCTGTAGGCCGTGCGCCCCTTCATGGAAGGGTCGTTGAACAGGAGCGCCATGAGCAGTCCCATGGCGAAGGTAAGAATCACCGAGAGCGTGGCGAACGCCAAGGTCCACGCGGTCACGTAGACCAGGGGGCCACGAATAGACGGTTCGGACACGGCGCGGGTGAAGTTGTCGAGGCCGACGGTCACCTGCCAGCCGGGCAGAACCTCCGCGCCATCGGCGCTCATGAAGGAGCCTTCGCCGCTGTCGCTATAGACGGCACCCGACTCCGTATCGCTGAGGATTCCGGTGGCCGAGTTATACGAAAGCTTTGATGTGTAGATGTATGCGGTGCGACCATCGAGAGTGCGTAGCGAGCCTTCTGCGGTCTTGTCGCCAAGGGGGACAGCGAGCGCAAACACGTCATCCTGACGGCCTAGAACGTCACCAAAGGTGAGTGACGAGTAGCCGTCCACTGAGACGGCTTGCCCGTTTTCGAATGTCGCTTCGACGGGCTCGAGCTGTTCGTCTGAAGTGCCGAAGAGTGCGGCCCCGTCCGGCGTGGTCACCAGGAACCCCAGTTGGCCGCCGTCGTCTACCACCGTGACGGCATACGAGGGAGAGTCGGGAAGCCTGCGTTGCGACTGGCTGAGCAGCGCCTCGATGGCCTGATCCTTGGTGAGGACGTGGCCCGTCGAGTAGTTGGTGAAGGCGATGTACACCGTGTAGCCGATGACAAAGAGTTGGAACACCGCGAGGAATATGAGCCCAGGCGCCATGTACTTCGCGGGCAGAAACCTCTCGGTGAGGTAGATCACGTTGAGCATGATCGCAACGATCAGTACCAGCGCGGCGATGGCGATGCTGCCTCGCTGGACGAGGATCGATGCGAGGAACACGACGCTCGCGTCGAAGAGGCCGAGCATGACGATCTTGGCGACAAGTGCGCCGATGCCAATCTTGCGTGGACGCATGCGCCGAGGGTGATTCACCGGTGTCTCCTGAGGTCAACGTGGGTTGGGCGAGTGAGTGGCAGGGGGTGGGAAGCGGGTCCCACCCCCTGCCAGCGGTTCTCTTAGGAGCCGTCGATCGCGGACTGAACGTCCGCGGTGAGCTTCACCCACGTGGCGTCCGGGTCGTCGCCATTGAGGATTGCGGCCTCAGCGATTCCCCAGAACTCCCAGACCTTGCCCATTGCGGGAATGGCTGGCATCGGGACTGCATCCGCGCCAGCAGCCTTGAAGC